>Ga0182742_1000304_pt1 | contig 85455 bp, 68 predicted proteins | sample eDN5th37CBELigMG_FD_128880 | JGI IMG/M metagenome (GOLD analysis project Ga0182742, IMG submission 128880) | Enriched Miracle-Growth compost microbial communities from Emeryville, California, USA - eDNA 5th pass 37_C BE-Lig MG (version 2)... ...
CGACACTGTTGTCCGTCGACGGGCCGGTGACGACGCACGGATCGATGCCGAAGCGCTCCCGAAGCAGCTTCACGCCGCCCCAGGCCGCCACCGGATCGTTCGCCGAAAGAACCACACCGGTCAGCGCCGAACGGATGTCCGGGCATTCGAGGATGGCGTCCACGCCGTACGTGCCGAGGATTCCGTCGCCGAGCTCGAAGATGATGACGTCCGGCTTCCCAGCCGCAAGCTCGGTGAGCATCGTGCGCGTGAGCGCAGGGCCATTGTTGCGAGTGGTCGTGACGATGCCCAGATCCGTGAAGATAAGCGACCGGCGCGCGCCCGCATCTTCCATCGCGAGAATGTCGCGACGGAGCGAGACACCCGTTGCCTTGAACGCATCCACGACGAGGCCTCGATGCCGCATGCGGCTGACGATGGCGCACGCCGCTGCCGTCTTGCCGGCCTCCATGCAGGTGCCAGCGAGCGCGACGACGGGCACGCCCTTCGTGTCCAGCTTCGCTTCGTAATCCAGCTTCGACTTGCCGACGCGCGCGGGCACGCCGATGCGCTCGCCGAGGTACGGGAACGTGAGCGCAACTCCGAGCACGCGGCAGTCGAACGGCTTGCCCTTGTCGGGATTCACCGAGTCGCACGCGCCGATCACGCCGCCGATGTTCAGCATCTGCACGATGTCGCCCGGCTTCACGGACTGCGGGATGTGCCCCGAGTAGCCGAACAGCGCCTTGCGATGACCGAGCGCGCCCACGACGATGTCGCCCTTGCCCACCTTCGCCATGCGGCCGCTCGTGAGCTCCAGCGTGTTGTACGTGGACTTGTTGTTCAGCACCTCGACGACCACGACCACGCCTTCCTCGGCGGGAATCTCGGACGAAATGCGAACCTCATGGGAGAGGCCGACCGCCTGCGTCACCGACGCGATCTTGTCTACGACAACCGAGCGCATGGTCATCTCTTACTTTCCTTTAGCGTTCTCGCCGGCCCGCCGGTGGAACACACCGGTGAGTGCGACGATCTTCGAGAAGCCGAGGGCATCCGTGGCGGTCCACTCGCCCGCGGCTTCGCCATACACGCCTTTCGACGCGGTCATGAGCGAGTAGGGCGACTCGACGCCCTCGATGAACAGGCTGCCGGGGCGGAAGAGAACCTTCACGTCACCGGTCACCCTCTCCTGCGACGAGATCAGCAGCGCCTCGATGTCGCGGCAGACCGGGTCGAGGAGCTGGCCTTCGTGCACGAGATCGCCGTACGGCTGGGCAACGAGCTCCTTGATGCGCTGCTGGCGCGGCGTGAGCACGAGCTTCTCCAGCTCCCGGTGCGCCGTGAGCAGCGTTTCCGCAGCCGGCGCCTCGAACGCGACCCGGCCCTTCGTGCCGATGATCGTGTCGCCGAGGTGAATGCCGCGGCCGATCGCAAACGGCGCTCCCAGCGTTTCCAGCGCTTCGATGATGTCCACCGCGCTCATCGCGTTGCCGTCGAGCTTCACCGGTCGGCCCTGCTCGAACGAGATGACGTGCCGTTCCGGCGCCTTCGGGTTCGTGAACGCGTCCTTCGACAGTACCCACGCGTGATCGGGAATGCTGCCCGAAGACGTGAGCGTCTCCGTTCCGCCGATGGTCACGCCCCAGAGGCCCCGATTGATCGAGTACGCGGCGCCGTGCGGAGGCACGGGCAGATTGCGCTTCTGGAGGTAATCCAGCTCGTCCTGCCGCTTGAACGCCTTGTCGCGCACGGGCGCGAGCACTTCGAGGTCCGGCGCGAGCGTGCGCAGGGCAACTTCGAACCGCACCTGGTCGTTGCCGGCCGCCGTGCAGCCGTGCGCAATCATGTTGGTGCCGAGCTCGCGAGCCATGCGGGCGATGGTCTGCGCCTGCATCACGCGTTCCGCGCCGACGCAGAGCGGATAGAGCTGGCCACGGCGCACGTTCCCCATGATGAGGAAACGCAGTACCTGCTCGAAGTAATCCGCGCGCGCGTCGATGATGTGATGCTCGATCGCGCCGAGCGCCTTCGCGCGCTCCGCGAGCGTGCGCTTCGCCTGCTCGTCGATACCTCCGGTATCCACGGTGACGGTGATCACCGGCCGCCCGTAGTTCTCCGCCACCCAGGGCACGAGGAACGACGTGTCGAGACCGCCGGAGTAAGCGAGGACGATGGGCTTGGCGCCCTGGGAATTCACTGCGTTGGGCATGGGGTCAGACTCTGAAAAGATTGCGCAGACGCTCGCTGAGCGTGGACTGCGCGGAGGCGCCGTTCGTGGCGATGAAAATCGTGTCGTCGCCGGAGATGGTTCCGACGACTTCCGGCCATTCCGCCTTGTCGATGGCCACGGCGACGCTCTGCGCGGCGCCGATGGTGGTCCGGACGACCGTGAGACACGGGCCCGCATGCTTCACGCCGCGCACGAACTGCACGAGCGCGCGGAAATCCCCGTTCGCCCGGGTGCTTTCCTCGGGCGGCAGGACGTACCCGCCGGCCGCCTTCAGCACGCCGAGATCCCGCAGGTCCCGGCTCACGGACGACTGCGTGACGACATGGCCTTCCTTCTTCAGGAGGCGCACGAGGTCCTGCTGATTGCGCACGGAGCCGCCGCGCAGGATGCGCATGATGGCTTCGCGACGATCGGCCTGTTGGGTATCCGTAAGCACGGCTATTGGGAGGTATGCAAACCTGTGTGCATAAAATCGCGCGCATTGTGCATATTCATGCAAGGCCGGTCAAGCTCCGTGTCATGACCCGCTGCTAGAATCCCGCGCATCGTGGATCCCGATCGCAGCCGACCCAACTTTTTTGCCGGTCCTTACCTGGACCGACGCGCGGAGCTTCGCGAGGCGGCGGACTGGCTGGCGGCCGCGCGAAGCGATCCGTCCACGCTCTACGTCGTGAGCCGCGGCACCACTCAGCTCATCGTGAGCCAGCCCGAGCCGCACGTGGCGTTCGTGTCCGGCGACCACCCGCTGGTGCGCGCGGCAGACGAATCCCAGCTCGTCCTGCTCGGCTGGTTCAGGGGCGTGCGCAGCGTGCTGCTCGACCTCGGGCCGGTCAGCGTGGAGGACGAATACGGCGAACTGGTCCCGGGTGCCCGTTTCGAGGAGCTCCGCCCGCTCGCCAACACGCTCCCTGCGGACGAGGGCGGGCTGGTCGCCTACGCCAGGGCCATGGCCATCTGGCGAGCGCGGCACCGGTACTGCGGGATCTGCGCCTCGCCGCTCGTTCCGGAGCGTGCCGGCCATGTCATGCGATGCGTGAAGTGCGGGCACGATTCGTTTCCGCGGATCGATCCCGCCATCATCGTGCTCGTCGCCGATGGGGAGCGCGCGCTCCTCGGGCGCCAGGCGAGCTGGCCGCCGGGCCGGTATTCGACGATCGCGGGATTCGTGGAGCCGGGGGAAAGCTTCGAGGACGCGGTGGCCCGGGAGGTGCTCGAGGAAACGGCCGTGCACGTCCGGAGCATGAGCTACCACTCCTCGCAGCCCTGGCCCTTCCCGTCATCGTTGATGGTCGGGTTCCATGCCACCGCGGATTCTTCGGAGCCCGTGCAGGTGAGCGGCGAGCTCGAGCACGCGAGATGGTTCACGCGCGAAGAGCTGCTGCAGGGGCCGCCGATCCTGCCTCCTTCGCAGTCCATCTCCTATCGCCTCATAACCACGTGGCTGCGGGATCCCTCCATCGCGCAGGGCAGCCGCTGAGATGTGTCTCCTCGTCCTCGCCTGGCGTGCGCATCCGCGCTATCGGCTCGTCCTTGCCGCGAATCGGGACGAGTATCACGAAAGGTTGTCGGACCCGCTCGCGAAGTGGCCACCTCCCTCCGAGATCCTGGCCGGACGGGACCAGCGCGCCGGCGGCACCTGGCTGGGGCTCGATCGCTCGCGTCGTTACGGTGTGGTCACGAACTTCCGGGATCTGCAGCGGCCGCGCAGGACTGCGCCGTCGCGAGGCCGGCTCATTCCCGAGTATCTGGCCGGCGAAGCCGGCCCGCAGGAGTACCTCGCGCGCCTGGAGACGGACGCGCCGGGCTACTCGGGCTTCAATCTCCTGCTCGGAGACCTCGAGCAGCTCTGGTACGCGTCGAACCGCATGGACCGGTTCGCCCAGGCCCTGCCGCCCGGAGTCCACGGTCTCAGCAACGAGTTCCTCGACTCGCCCTGGCCCAAACTGAAACGGGTCCGGCAAGGATTCGAAAGATGGCTCGAAGGGCAGGCAACCGCGCCTGACGATCCCGCGCCGGTCATCGACGAGCTTCTGGCGCTGCTGGCGGACCGCACCCCCGCGCCGGAAGGATCCCCATCGACGGGTCTTTCGCCCGACTGGGAACGGACACTGTCGTCACCTTTCGTCACTCATCCGACTTATGGAACGCGGTGCTCGACCGTCCTGCTCCTCGAACCCTCGGGTGCGGCCGTGATGTTCGAGCGGCGCTTCGACTCCGACGGCCGGGCGTGCGGCGATTCTGAATTTTCGCTGAAACCGGGAGAGTGGCCCTGAAGAAATGAGGTGGAACCGCGCGGCGAGTTGCGCCTCTGAGAAAGAGCCCCGAGCGGGGCGCGGTTCGAGCCACTAGAATCCTCCATCTTTGAATCAGGGCGGCAATGTCGCAGCGTAGTCCCCATGTGCAAGCGAAGTGGCGCTGCCGCCTGACGCTCGGCATCGTGGCTGCGTTCTGCTCGCCCGTTGCATCCGCCAACATCGACATCGTCGTACGTGGCGTGGATGACGAGCTCAGCGACAACGTCCTCGCGTATCTCAGCTTCGATCGGTACCGGAAGAGCGAATCCCTCAGCGCGGACACCGTGGAGCGGCTGCATAACCGTGTCGAGCGCGAAGTGGCCGCTGCGCTCAAGCCGTTCGGGTACTACGCGCCGAAGACCAAATCCGAGCTGCAGGATCTCGGCGGCGGCAACTGGCGTGTCACCGTGACCATCGATGCGGGCCCGCCGGTCATCATGGACAAGGTGGACGTCCACCTGTCCGGGCCGGGCGCGAACGACATCCTGTTCCAGCGCATCCTGTCGAGCCTGCCCCTGAAGCAGGGGGACCGGCTGAGCCACCCGGCTTACGAGAAGATCAAGGGAGACCTGCAGCGCACGGCCTCGAACTACGGCTACCTCGACGCGAAGATGGTCAAGAGCGAGCTGCTGGTGGACCCGGAGAATCGCAAGGCGAGCGCGGTGCTCGAAATGGAGACGGGCCTGCGCTACCGGTTCGGGAACACCACCATCGAGCAGCAGGCCATCGACAACGCGCTCGTCCGCCGCTACATGCGCTACGAGCTCGACGAGCCGTTCGACGTCACGGAGCTGCTGCGGACCCAGTTCGCGCTGGACGACAGCCAATACTTCTCGACCGTTGAGGTGCTGCCCGGGGATCCGGATCGGGAGCATCAGCTCGTGCCGATCCATATCCGGGCCGACGCGAGCGATCCCGCCCGATACTCCTTCGCCGCCGGCTACGGAACCGACACGGACGTGCGGGGCACGGTCCAGTGGGAGAACCGCCGTATCAACGCCAGGGGGCATCGGTTCAACGTGGAGCTCAAGGCAGCTTCCGACACGCAGAGCCTGACGTCGCACTACATCGTGCCGATCGGCGACCCTGCGCTGGAGAAGCTGGCGTTCGAGACCACCTACGAGAAGCAGCAGCTGGCGGACCTGGACACCCGCGACTTCAAATTCGAGCCGAGCGTCACCTACGTGAACGGCCGGTGGCAGCGGGTCTATTTCGTTACCGCGACCAACACCTCCACGCGTTCGGCCATCCAGCAGGAGACGGATTCGCTGCTCATCCCCGGGGTGAACTTCGCGCTCGTGCCGCAGGGGTACCTGGGCGAGGAGCTGTTCTCGAAGGCCTTCTTCTTCCAGCTTCGCGGCTCGACGAAGGCGTTCGGTTCGAACTCGGACTTCCTGCAGGCCGACATCACGGCCGAGCGGACGTTCGATCTTTTCCCGAAGTGGCACCTGTATCTGCGCGGCGAAGTCGGAGCGAGCCTCGTAGGCTCCTCGCAGAGCCTGCCCGGCAGCGTCCGCTTCTTTGCGGGCGGCGACCGCAGCGTGCGCGGCTTCGGGTACAACCAGCTGTCCCCCGAGGAGCCCGTGCTCGACGAGAACGGGCAGCAGGAGCTCGATGAAGACGGCAATCCCAAGACCGTGAAGGTCGGCGGCAAGCATCTCCTGACCGGCACCGTGGAGCTCACGCGGGACCTGCCGAGGAACCTGGGCGTCGCCACCTTCTTCGACTTCGGAAACGCCTTCGACCGGTTCGGCGATCCGCTGGAGTATTCCGTGGGCGTTGGCCTGCGGTGGCGGGTCAAGGTGGTGACCCTCGGGCTGGACATCGCGCAGCCCCTGTCAGAGCCCGGCGCTTCGCCGAGGCTGCACATCAACATCATTCCGCAGTTCTAGGGATGCGCCGACGGATCCTGATCGCCCTTGGACTCGTGCTGCTGATCGTCGTGTCGGCCGTGGGCGCGGGGGTCTACACGCTGGCGTACACCGAGCGCGGCCTGCAGTTCGTCGTCTCGCACATCCCGAAGCGCATCGGTCGCTCGGAGATGGAGCTCGTCGGCGCGAAGGGAACGCTCGCCCGCGGGTTCACGCTGGAGCGCTTCGAGCTCGAGCATGAGCGCGTACATCTTCGCTTCGAGGGAATAGTCGGGCACGCGCGGCTGCTGCCGCTCCTGTGGCAGACCATTCACGCGCAGGACGTGAGCATGAAAAGCGCGTTCGTGCAGGTTCGCCGGCGGACGAGCCCGCCGCCGAAGTCCACGCCGCGCTTCCTGCCCCTCGGCCTCATCGTGCAGGGGGACAAGGTGCACGTGGATTCGGGCACGCTCATCGTGCCGAACGGACGTCGCTTCGACCTCACGAACGTCAACACGTCCGGCGTGGCACGCCATCGCACCATCCGCTTCTACGAAGCCGGCTTCGAGTGGGGCGATGTGCAGGTGTCCGGGAGGGCGCAGCTGCGCGCCGACGATCCAATGGAGATCGAAGGGGACGCGCGCATCCTCATGCACTTCGAGAACCAGCCGTTGTGGGTGATCGCCGCCTCGGGCGAGGGCGATCTCGACAAGCTGAATCTCACCGCGGAATTCACGTCGCCGTTCCAGGCGACGTTCGAAGGCGCTGCCGAGGACCTTACGAGGGGCTGGCACTGGGCGGGCAAAGGCAAGGTCCAGACGCTGGATCTTCAGGCGTGGAACGCTGGCGGCGCGCTTGGGCGGATCTCGGGCGAGCTCGAGGTGAAGGGCGACGCGGACGGATTCGAGGGCCGCGGACCCCTCACTCCCGCGGGACTGCGAGCGGGAGCGTTTCAGACGGTGTTCGTCGGTAGCTACGCGGATCGCGTGATCACGGCGAGCCGCATCGAGGTGACGCACATCGCATCGCGCGCGCACGTGGATGGCACGGGTTCCATCGGCATCGTGCCTGGGGGGCCGCAGCTCGACCTGCATGGGAGCTGGCGCAATTTCCGCTGGCCGCTCGTGGGCGAGAACGTCGCCATGCGCAGCGAGAACGGCGAGTACGCGATCAGCGGTGTGCGTCCCTTCAAGGTGCGCACCATCGGGCCCATGCAGCCCGCCGGCCTGGAAGTGATGCAGGTCGACATGGAAGGAAAGCTCGCCGCGGATCGGCTGACGGTCAGCAGCGCGGACGTCGGCTTGTTCGAGGGCCACGCGCTGGTTTCGGGCGAAGTGGCGTGGTCGCCCGACGATCGATGGTCGGTGATGGGAACCGCCACCGACATCAATCCCGCGCACGTGCGCGAAGACCTGCCGGGTCGCCTCGATTTCCAGTTCGCCGCCGAAGGGCTCGGCTTCTCAGGCGCCGACGACTTCTCCGTCGCGATCCGGGACATGAGCGGACAGTTGCGTGGGAGTGCTGCGAGCGGCGAGGGTGGAATCGCAAAGCGCGGCGCCGCCTGGGAGCTCGATGGCGTTCGACTCACGCTTGGTACGACGAATCTCTCCGCCAACGGCCGCATCGAGCAGGAAGCGCTCGACCTGCGTTTCGCTGTCGACACCGAGGATCTCAGTCTCCTGAAGCATGACAGCCGGGGCAAACTCCGGGGTCGAGGAACGCTGCGCGGAACCTGGATCAATCCGATCGTCGATGCCGAGTTCAGGGGCAGCGGCATCGAGCACGAAGGGATCTCGCTCGAATCCCTCGAGGCGAGTGTCGACTTCGATTCGAGCGGCGCGCGGGAGTCGAACATCCACCTCCACGCGAAGAACCTGTCCTATGCCGAGCGCACGCTTTCGGACCTCCAGTTCAAGCTCGCGGGCAGCGCTGCCGATCACACCGTCCGCATGGATGCGAAGGCGACCGATCTTGCGATGGATTCGCAGCTGACCGGTGCGTTCGCGCATGGGCAGTGGTCCGGACGGCTGACCAAGCTCAACGTCAACGGAAGCGAGTCGCTCAAGCTGGCATTGGAGTCGCCGGTCGAAGCGCAGCTCTCGCGCGATCAGATGAGGGTCGCGTGGTTCTGTCTGACGGGCGCGCCCGCGAAGGTGTGCGGCGAGGCGGACTGGAAGCCGGCGAACTGGTCGGCGACGCTGAACGCGAGCGAGCTTCCGATGCGCACGCTCACTTCGGGCCTGGCGCACTCGGTGGACTATCGGGGCCGTCTAACCGTGATCGCGCGAGCGTTCGGTGGCGCTGGTGTTCCGGTGCAGGGAAGCTTGAGGGCGGATCTTGTCGACGCAGCGATCCTGCACCGGCTCGCGAGTGGCCGAACGGAGCGGATTCGTTTTGGTACAGGGCTTGTGACGGTGAATGCGTCGGATCAGATGATCGATGCGTCCGTCACGCTGGATGCCGAGCAGATCGGCATCATCAAGGGCAAGCTCGAAGCCGCGCGAGTCACTCGCAGGTGGCAGGACATGCCGGTGTCCGGCGAGCTGCATGTGCAGACGGCGGAGCTGGGCCTGATCACGCTGTACGTGCCGGATGCGGATCGCGTGGCCGGCCGGCTTACTACCGACCTGTCCATCGGCGGCACGGTCGGCGCGCCGCTGATCGACGGCACGCTGAAGCTCGCCGACGCCGAGCTGGATCTGTACCAGGTGAACATGGCGATGCGCGCGGCGCAGCTCGAGGCGCGATTGCACCAGAACCGGCTCGATTTCTCGGGTTCCGCGCGCATCGGTCCCGGCTCGGTGAGCACGACCGGTCATCTCGAATGGCGCGACGGGAAGCCCTACGGCCGCTTCGATCTCGACGGACAGAACCTTCGCGTGGTGGATGTGCCCGAAGCGCAGATCGACGCATCGCCCGCGCTCGACTTCAAGGTCGACGGTCGCCGGATCGAAGTGACCGGCGCGGTGAAGGTGCCGTACGCGAAGATCGTGCCGGCGGATCTCACGAACGCCGTGCGCGCATCCTCGGACGAAGTGCTCGTCGGCGCGGAACCGGAAGATCCCTCCAAGCGGTTCGAGGTGCTGACCGGCATTTCGCTCACGTTGGGCGACAAGGTGAGCATCGACACGCTAGGCCTCACCTCGCGCCTGACGGGCACGCTCACTCTTCGCAGCGGCAATGATGAAATCACGACCGGCTCCGGGGAGCTTTCGATCGAGGAAGGGAAGTACACCGCTTACGGCCGCCGGCTCGACATCGAGCGCGGCCGGCTACTCTTCAGCGGTGGCCCGGTGAACAACCCGGGCGTGGACATCCGCGCGGTGAAGCAGTACCCCGACGTGAAAGCCGGCGTGAACGTGCGCGGGACGCTGCTGCAGCCGAGGCTCTCGTTCTTCTCGGAGCCTTCGCTGCCGCAATCGCAGATCGTCTCGCTGATTCTCGCGGGCGGTTCCATCGACACCGCGCAGAACCGGAACAATCCGAACGGTGCGAGCAGCGAGCTGCTGGCTCAGGGAAGCGCCATCCTCGCGCAGCAGCTCGGGGCGCGCGTGGGACTCGAAGACATCAGCCTGGAGTCCGGGCTCGACAACCAGACGTCGCTGGTGCTGGGCAAGTACCTGTCCGATCGCATCTACGTGAGTTACGGCATCAGCTTCACGGAGCAGCTCAACACGCTGAAGCTGCGATACACCCTCAGCGACCGCTGGACCATCAAGACGGAGATCGGCGAAGCGAAGGGCGCCGATCTCGTGTTCACGATCGGGAAGTAGTCAGCCGCGCAGAGGGGACGCGTCGTTGCACCGGCCGCAGCGGATGTCCCGCAGCGCCAGTCCGTCCACGACGACGAGACCGCCGCAGACCATGCAGTCTCCGAGCCGCAGCTCCACCCCTCGCGAAAGCTCGTTCACCAGCAGCACCGCATGCTCGAAGGTGATCTGCGATGTCGGGACGAACATGAGATATGCCTCGAATGCCTGGCACAGCCGCTCACCTCGCGCGACGCCGGGCAGTGGATTGTCTATATCCACTACAACCGGCGCAGGAATGACGCCCAGCAGGCAGAACAAGCTCGCAAGCACTGCCGATTCCTGCTGAACGCGCGGCGTGCGTGTGAAGAAGCATGCTTGTCCTGGCGACTTCCCACGATGCCGTGCTACCTGGCCCGGCGTCTCGTGCATGTACGCGCGATAGAGTTTACGAATGCGATCGTCCGTAAGGCCGGTCCACTTGCGAATGGTGTGCGTGCGAGCTTCATGGCGCATGAAACGCATCGCGAGATCCAGCCGGAGACGATCCCGGTTGTAGCGGCTGTCGGAAACGCGCATGGGTCCTCCCTTTCCTCGATCGATTCCGCCTGCACTAAATAAGGCAAGTTTCAAAAAACGGCCAGATCCGATTTGGTCGAATTTTCCCAAATTTGGAGCATGCATTTTGGGACGAATCGGGTCACCATTGCCGGCTCCAGGAAACAAGAACTCAAAAGGGAGTCACTTCGATGTCTGTGCAACGCGAGACGATGACGGAGGAGCTGGAGCAGGAACGTCCGTGGGAAGCACACGCGTGGCTGCGTGCGGAAACGCTGGCGGCGCTCGCTGAGCTCAACGAGCAGTGCCTGGACATGCTGGCCCTGCAGTCGGGTGCCACTGGCGTAAACCAGTCGCCGTTGCTGGTCAGGGAGCTCGGTCCTCTACTTCGTGCCATGGATCCGGATGCGCGCCATCGCGCAGCGGCGTGCCCGTACCTGCTGTTTGACGCTGGGTTCACAGATCAGCAGCGGTGGGCATGGGTGTCAGGCAGCTGCGTCAGTGACCTGCAGCGGAAAGAACCGCCGTACTTCACCATCCAGCAGACGCGTTCGGTCGCTCGCGTCGTGTTCACGTACGCCTGGCATCTGGCGCGGAGCCAGAACGCTGCGGCCCGTCTCCTGTTGGGCATGTCTGCGCACTGCGCACGACTCATAGCGGTCTGCACGCTCCGGCAGATCCATGACCTCGCGGAACACCACCCGGAATGGCTGCAGCCGAGATGGCCGACTCGGCCGGCGTTCTGGCGGGAGCTGCTCACGAGCGCTAATGCGGGGGACTCGGGTGCCATGGAGCAGGCGCGCATGCGTGGGTTGCAGCTCATGGCGGCGGAACAGCGCGCGTTGCTAGGCATGTAGGCCTGGCCGGTCACCGCGGAGTGGATGCGTCGGAGGGGGCGTGAGCCGCTTCGTCGCTCGAATACGCGTCTGCTCAAGCAGGGGTAACGCGCTCCCCGGGGGTCGAGGTGGCTATGAGCTTTTCTATTCAATCCGCGCTGACGCGCGCGGTGGTTTTGGTGCTGGCGTTCGGGGCGGCGGGCGCCTGCTACGCGGGTGGCGTAACGGGATACAAGCAGGGTAAGGGAGGCACTCTGGCCAACGGCGCTGCCGGTCCGGGCGGCGCCACCGGGAAGTCAGGCATCGAGCGCTGCGAACGGCCGCTGGCAGCGGTCGCGGTCGTCGAGCCGCAGGACTACGTCATGCAGGCACTCAGCCGCCGGGGCCTGCAGTCACCTACTAGCCTGATTCGGCTGATGGTCCAGCAGTCCAACTGCTTCCTGGTGGTGGACCGCGGGATGGGGTTGCGGAACCTCAAGCAGGAGCGGGATCTGGCAGACGCCGGCGAGTTGCGTGCGGGCTCGAACATGGGCGGTGGGCAGATGCTGTCGGCGGACTTCATTCTGACCCCCACGGTTGTCTTTTCTGAGGACGACGCGGGCGCTCTTCAGGGTGCCGTCACTGGTGCCATCAGCCGGCGTGACCCGCTGCTCGGCGCTATCGCCAGCGGCATCAAGTTCCAGGAAGCGCAGACCAGCATGCTGCTTACGGATTCGCGCACCGGCGTGCAGGTGGCAGCCGCCGAAGGCAGCACGCGGAAGGCGGATCTGAAGCTCAGTGGGTCCCTCCTGGGGAGCCGCGCGGGCGGGACCCTCGGCGGGTACGGGAAGACGAACGAAGGGAAGATCATCGCGGCCGCGCTGCTCGACAACTTCAACAAGGTTGTCGCCGTGGTGAGGAACGACACCAGCCTTCAAAGGGACGTCGGCACGCTGCGGGAGGAGGCTTCGCGCAAGACCAAGGGCGGCGCCGTGTTCAACGAAGGCGATGTGGTGGTGCCGAAGATTGAGAATGTGAAGCTGCTTGCGCAGCCATCATCGGGCGCGGCGGAAATGGGGACGCTGCGGAAGGGTGAGGAGCTGGTGGTGATTGGCGCAGAGCAGAACGGGTATGTGAACGTGCAGGGAGGGAGCGCAGAGGGGTGGGTGAGGAAGGTTTTGCTGTCGCGGCATTGAGGAACCATGGCCCGCGCCCCGGAATCCGGAGGGAATGCGAGGGGCGTTATTGGGCGGATTGGCGCTGGGATGGTCGGCGGGCTGGTTACTTCGATCGGGCGCGGGTAGGAAGAGGGGAAGCGCGCGTTGGCGCATGGTGCTTTGGCGCCTGCGGGGTGCTGAGGCGGGCGAGGGCGGGGAGTTCTCGCGGGTCCGGACCGTGCTGACCGTCCGAGCCATCTCGCTGTGGTGCACATCCAGGCTATTGCCGCAGGAATGCTGAGTCGGGAACGGCCGGCAGTTAAGGGAATCACAGCCGCGCGCCAGTCGCCCGTGGCACCGACCCGCTATGTCGTCCGGGGCGCGCCCGTGGCCCAGAACGGGCCGAGGTGACCCGAAGCAAAAGGGAGAGGCTCAGTCGGAGCAGGGCGGATGGCAGGTCCAGGGTGGAGAGTTTTTGGCGCGCTCCACAGTAGCCACTTCGAATCTCCGCTGCGCGGGAAGTGGCTTAGGGGCTGATCAGTACGGGCGGCAGCGAGACGGCGGAGCCGTCGTCTTCCCATCGCGTCGCTCGATCGAGCCACCCATGCACGGCGCGCCGCTCACGCCGGCCGGGCGGCAGCATTCATCGCCCTCGCTAGCCACTCGACGGGGGCTCAACGACGTCCGCGCAGAACGCCGACCTCGCGGAACCCGGCGGAATCGCGCGCTCCGCGAAACATCCCCTCGGTGTTGAAGTCCATGACGATCTCCCCGCGCGCTCCGACCGCAATGATCCCGCCGCTCCCCCGAAGCTGCGGAATCCGCACGTGAATCAACTCACGCACCGCTTCAGCGAGCGACATCCCGCGAAACTCCACGGACGCAGCGATGTGATACGCCGCCACCGCGCGAATGAAGAGCTCCCCATGCCCGGTAGCCGAGATCGCACAAACTCCATTCTTGGCATACGTCCCGGCGCCAATGATCGGCGAGTCGCCCACTCGTCCTTGCCGCTTGTTCGTCATCCCACCAGTGGAAGTAGCAGCAGCGAGATTCCCATGCTTGTCGAGCGCAACGGCCCCAACAGTGCCCTGCGTCCCGATCGGCGCCCCCGTAGGCATGAGATCCGACACACGCTGCCCCTGTTGCTCGGAGGCAAGCTGATGCCGCCGCTCATCCGTCCGGAAGTACACGTTCGGCACGAGCGAAATGCCTTCCTCCAGCGCGAACTCCTCGGCCCCCACGCTGACGAGCAGCACATGACGCGACTTCTCCATCACGCGCCGTGCGAGCTCCACCGGATTCTTCACATGGCGCACGGACGCAACCGCCCCCGCACGCTGATCCCGCCCATCCATCACTGCGGCGTCCAGCTCCGCCCACCCCTCGCGAGTGAGGGCCGCTCCGTGCCCTGCGTTGAAAAGCGGGTCATCCTCCAGCGCACGCACTGCTGCCGTAACAGCGTCGAGGCTCGACGCTCCACGCTCCAGCATCGCGAAACTCTCGTCGAGCACCGAAGCGAGGCTCGCCTCGTACTGCGCACGCTTGTCAGGCGCTAGGAAATCCGCGGGAACCGCCCCCGCGCCGCCATGAATCGCAATCGAGTACATCAGGGCTTGCCGTAGATCGCTACGTCGCGCCGGCCTGTCGAGTCGCGCGCTGCGCGAAACATGCCGTTGCTGTTGAAATCCATGACGATGTGCCCTTCCGGATCGAGCGCGATGACGCCACCGGTCGCCTGCAGACCGCCCACCTTCTCGTGAATGACCTCGCGCGCCGCTGCTTCGAGCGTGACGCGCTTGTACTGCACCAGCGCGCAGATGTCGTGAGCCACGACGGATCGGATGAAGAACTCCCCATCCCCAGTAGCCGAGACGGCGCACGACGCATTGTTCGCATACGTGCCTGCTCCAATGATCGGCGAATCGCCGATCCGCCCAGGCCGCTTGTTCGTCATGCCCCCTGTGGACGTAGCTGCAGCAAGATTTCCGTTACGGTCGAGCGCTACCGCACCCACCGTGCCGGTCGAGGAGGTCCTGGACGCAGCGGCCTTCTCCTTCTCTTGTTGCTGCGCGCGCTCCAGCTGCTTCATGCGCGCCTCCGTGCGGAAGTAACCGTTGGGCACCATAGTGAGTCCCTGCTCAAGCGCGAACTCCTCCGCCCCCGTACCCGCGAGCATCACGTGCTGAGACTTCTCCATCACCGCACGCGCAAGCTCAATCGGATTCTTCACGTGCTGAACGCCAGCAACAGCACCAGCACGCAACGTCTTACCGTCCATGATCGAAGAATCCAGCTCCGCAACGCCGTTGCGATTCAGCACGGCGCCTTTGCCAGCGTTGAACAGCGGGTTGTCCTCCAGGATGCGGACTGCAGTAGTCACCGCGTCCAGGCTGGAGCCACCGGCTTCGAGCACCGCATAACCGGCGTCGCGCGCTTGCTCAAGCCCTGCGCGATATCCGGCCTCACGCTCCGCCGTCATGTCGGACCGATTGATGACTCCCGCACCACCGTGAATGACGATGGCGACTGTCTTCGAATCAGCCGCGTAGGAAGCAGTGAACGCGAACGCTGCGCACGCCGCAGCCACGACAACCAGCGACGCGCGTCCGAGCGCATTGGCAGTAGGCATGCTCCGCCCCTGTTCTTCGTATTGGGGCGCGCATCTTAGAGCAACGGCAGCTTGCGGCGCTTGGCCCAGGCGACCATCAGCGAGGCCGCAAGCATGGCGAGGAGGGCGAGATCCAGTCCACCGCCGCCACCGCCGCCGCCTGAATCTCCACTGCCGCCAGTGGCCGGCGGAGTGGGCGGAGGCGTGGTGTCCGTGTTTGTTGCGGTGACAGTGATGACCCCCGTGTCGTTAGCCGAGTTGCCATCATCCGAAGAGGTCACCTGAAGATTCAGGGGCAGCGTGCCCGCCGCAGTCGGCGTCAGGTTGAGATCGACCTGGCGTGAGTCGCCCGCAGCCAGCGTGCCGATGGTGCAACTGGCCGTCCCCGCACCCGTCGAGCACGTGCCGCCATTGGCACTCGCCGATTGCACCGTGAGCCCCGTGGGGATCGTGACGTTCACAACGACATTGGCCGAAGCGGAGTCACCGACGGCACGGAGCGTGAACGAGGCGACGAACGCCGTGCCAACCGTCGCGGAGACATTCGGCGTGCTGATAACCACGCTCGCATCCGGCGGGTTGTACGTCGTCAGGCACGCGGCGCTCGTCAGCGTGGGTTGCATCTGCTGGATGCTGCAACTCGAGAAGTTGCGGTTACCGTTCAGCTGCGGAGCCATCAGGAAAGTCGTAGGCGTCGATGCGCACGCGCCCTCGCCATCATGCGGCGCGCCGAAGTTGTGCCCGATCTCGTGCGCAGCGATCAGCGCGGCACGCGTCGTATCCGGGCCGCTTTCCGAAAGGCTGTTGCCGAACTCCGCGCTGCAGACTCCGCTGATGTAGGCAATCCCGACAGTCTGGGTATCGAGATTGCGGCCGGTCATCAGGTGCGTGATCCCGAGCGCACGCTGAGCTTGCGAGCCCCGGCGATACGCGCGGAGCTCGTCCAGCAGCTCGGAGGCGTTCGACTTCGTGAAGGGATCGTTGGCCTCACGGAACAACGTCGGCGGTGCGAGCGACACCTTCACGCCCAGCTGCTCGCTGAATATGCCGTCCACGATATTCATGCGCGCAACGATCGCGTCTTCCGGCTGGACGCCCGTGAACTGACTCACGAACTCAAAATCGCCGACGACGCCTATGCGAACCTGCTTCATCGCCGCGGCCGCGGCTGATGTCTGAAAATCCTGCAACTCGATGGAAAGATTCTGGAGCGCGTCCGCCGCGGTCTGCGAAGGCCCGGAGGTCATCGTCGCGACTTCGCATTTCATCGTCTCGACCGGCATCACCGCGTCGGACAACCGATACACCACCGTCCCACCAGCCGTTGCATTGAGCGGCTGCACGGCAACCGGCGCCACTTCGGCCGCGGGCTCAAGCGCGTAGTACTGCTCTCCGTCGAACACCATCCCGCGAAGCCCGCTAGAGCTTCGCGTGACACGCACCCACGAATTCGCGATGCCCTCGACGGTGCCGAGGAGCGGAACCGTCTGGCTCATTCCGCCGGGCACGCCGCGGCGAATGCGTTCGTTCGGCGCGAGATTCAGATCGAACCGCCGTCCGTAGGCCTCGAAGCTCATCCGCTCGTTCGCGCCCGCGCGGGCTTCCCGCTGGATCGAAACGGATTCATGGTGAAGCACGCGAAAGCCAGGGTTCGCGGCCGAAGCGCTGTCCGGCGAGACGGCTGCCGCGGCGAGCAGGGTGAGACCGGCGGCGGCCGGACGAAGAAGGTTCCGCATTCGAAGCTCTGATCCCCTGGGTTGCGGGCACTATGTGTAGCGGAGTGACCCTCGGCGGGCCGATGCGCCGATCACACTATAGCGATCCTCGTTCCTGCCGAGGATCAGACGTCGCTCACTGGAGACAATCCTTGAGCGGTATCGAAGGTTCCGCGAGCTTTGCAGGATCCGGCCGCGCGCGGGCCGCGACGAGCTTGCGGGCCGCGATCTGGTCCTTCGGCGAGTTCACGGTGTCGATCGCGATGAGCTCGCCCTCGCGCAGGTAGCACGCGGAGAAGCTTCGCGTTGCGGGGGAGCCTCTGAGCACGACTTCGTCATGCCCCTGGCAGAGACCGACGATGATCAGCTTGAGATCGTACTGATCCGACCAGAACCAAGGCACCTTGTCGTGCGGCGTAGGGATGTCGAGCATGTTGAGCGCGGCGCTCGTGCCCTGCTCGAACGCGTTGTCGACGGACTCCAGCCGCACGCGCTTGCCGTAGTGAATGTTCGGATGACTCGTGCAGTCGCCGGCCGCGAAGATGTTTGGATCCGACGTGCGGCAGTGCTGGTCGACCTCGATGCCGTTGCCGCAGACGATCCCGGCCTCGCGCGCGAGCTCATCGCACGCCGAAACTCCAATTCCGACAAGCACGACATCGGCGTCGTAGGCTGAGCCGTCCTCGCAAATCACGGCGCCGTCTTCAAACCCCTGCACTTGAGCGCCGCAGTGGATGCGCACGCCGTGGCGGGTGTGCTCGTCCAGATAGAAAGAGGACACAGCGGAACAGGTGACGCGACCCATCAACCGGTCCGCCTGTTCGAGGACGGTCACATCCAGCCCCATCTCGCGAGCGGTGGCCGCGACTTCCAGTCCGATGTAACCGCCGCCCACGACGACAAGCCGCTTGCCGGCGACCAGATCCCCCCGAATCCTTTCCACATCCGCAATGGTTCGAAGGAGATGCACGTTGCCGAGATGCGCACCCGGCACGTTCATCTGCCGCGGCCGGCTGCCGGTGGCGAGGAGGAGCCGGTCGTAGCCGACGGAGGTCCCGTCATCCAGCCACACCGTCCGGGCCTCGCGATCGATGCGCTCGGCGCGCCGTCCGAGATGGGTCGCGACCTGGTGGTCGGCGTAGAACTTCGCCGGCCGGATCAGCAGCCGCTCCCGCTCCATCGCGCCCGCCAGGAATTTCTTCGAAAGCGGCGGCCGCTGGTACGGGAGCCAGGGCTCCTCGCCGATCAGGGTGATCTGACCGGTGAAGCCTCTGCGGCGGAGGGTGTCGATGGTTTGAACAGCGGCCTGGCCCGCGCCCACGATGACGATGCGTTCGATCATGGGCGCGAAGCATAACCGCGCACCACGACGGGGCGTGGGCGTGAGGCGCGTGCGCCGGAATGGTGCAGTCCCATGGGGCGGTGCCGTATCATGTGCACGAAACTCCGTGATTTCTCAGCATGCGTGAGCCTGTCGGGTGATGGCATGAATACTGCAAAATGCCCCTGCCTGTATGTGCCTGCACAAGTGCCTGCATAGATAGTCCGCGAAATCAAATTCAATAAGGCAAAGACCCGACGGGAGCTCGCTCATGAAACTGGTCACCGCGATCATCAAGCCCTTCAAGCTGGACGACGTGCGCGCCGCGCTGTCAGACATCGGCGTTTCGGGCATGACTGTTACCGAAGTAAAAGGCTTCGGCCGTCAACGGGGCCACACGGAGCTGTACCGGGGTGCCGAGTACGTCGTGGACTTCGTGCCGAAGACCAAGATCGAAGTCGCCGTGCGCACGGACCTCGTGGACCAGGTTGTCGAAGCGATCCTGAAGTCGTCGAAGACCGGCAAGGTGGGCGACGGCAAGATCTTCATCACCGACATCGACCGCGTCATCCGCATCCGCACCGGGGAGACCGACGACTCGGCGTTGTGAGCATTCCCGAAGACCCGCTGCGGAAAGTTCTTGCCGAAATCAAGGTTGGCCAGTCGCGCCGGCACTTCTTCCTGTGCACGCACGGCACCTGCGCTCCACCGGAGCAGGGCCTTGCGTCCTGGGTCTTCCTCAAGCGCCGGCTCAAGGAGCTGGGGCTTGCGGATACCGCGGGCGGCGTGATGCGCACGAAGGCCGACTGCCTGCGCATCTGCATGGAAGGGCCCATCGGGCTCGTCTATCCGGACGGGATCTGGTACCGGCACTGCACTCCCGAGAATCTCGAGCGGATCATCCAGGAGCACCTGATCGGCGGCCGGCCGGTGGAAGATCTGATGATCGCGACGGCCCCGCTGAGCGGCTAGGCCGCCTGTAGCTCGCTCGCCAGCACGTCCCCGAGCGGCCGGGGACGGCCGAACAGGAATCCCTGCGCGCAATCGATGCCGAGCTCGGCGAGCCGGTCCCGCACAGCCGCCGTCTCCACGCATTCGGCGACCGTTTCGATGTTCATGCCGCGCCCGAGCTGCGCGATGCCCTTCACCAGCGACTCCGCACGGGGGTTCGCGAGCAGGTCGCGCACGAAGGAGCCGTCGAGCTTCAGCATCTGCACGTCGAAGAATTTCAGATAGGCGAACGAGCTGACGCCCGTCCCGAAGTCATCCAGCGCGAACTTCACGCCACGCGCCTTCAGCCGCCGCATGAGCGCCTGCGTCTGCGCGACGTTCGCGACGGCCGCGGTTTCGGTGATCTCGAACTGCAGCCATTCGCCGGGGATTCCGCCGCCGCCCACATGGGTGCCCAGCCACTCGATGAAGTCGGGATCGCCGATGGAGGGGCCGGAGAGATTCACCGAGAAGCGCAGGTTCTTCGCGACGAGCGCCTCGCGATTCTTTTCGAGCGCCGCGAAGATGTGCTCGAGCACCGCTCGGTCCAGCTGCGGCAGCATGCGATAGCGAGTCGCTGCGGACATGAACCAGGTCGGGGACAGGTGCGTTCCGCGCTCGCCGATCAGACGCATCAGAAGTTCGTAGTGCGTGCAGGGCTGCTCACCGTGCAGCCGGACGATCGGTTGCGCGAATACTTCGACGCGTCCTTCCTGTAGCGCGTGACGCAGATGGTCCGCGACGAGCACGTCGTCGTTTCGCTGGACGATGCTCTGGTCCGCATCCTGATACACCTCGACACGACCGCGGCCGCGGTCTTTCGCCGCCTTGCACGCGGCTTCAGCGGCCGCGATCGCGTGCGACAGCCCGCCGTCAGTCGAGGGAATCGCGGCCACTCCGAACGAGATCGAGAGCGGCGTCGGCAACTTGTGTATCTCGACGGACAGGGCGCTCACGCTCCGGCTCAGCTCCTCGGCGATGCGCCGACCCTGAGCAAGCGTCGTGTGCGGAATGTAAACAGAGTAGCGATCCCCCGAGATGTGGCACGAACACGCGCCGGCGGGGAGCTTCGCCGTCTGCAGCGCCGCGCCCACTTCGGAGATCGCGCGATCGCCGGCTGCGAAGCCCGCGAGCTTGTTGATGACGTGCAACTGGTCCATGTCGCCATAGAGCACGCAGCCAGGCAGGCGATCGCCTGCCTCCTGGGTCCGGATCTGCTTTTCGAACGTGTTCCAGTCGAGCAGCGTGGCGACAGTGTCTTCAGTGCTCGGCGGCGCCGGCGGAACCACTGGCGGTTTGACGAGCGAGGGTCGCGGCGGCGTCAACGCGAGCGCGAACTCGGGCGCGAGCTCCAGGAGCTTCTGCGACTCCTGCGCGCCGAACCGCTTTTCTTCGATGAGGCGCGTGGCGATGAGAATGCCCACCGGCATCCCGCTGGCACTCCTCAGGGAGACTGCGATGAGACGGCCGCGGATAGGTCCTTTCTCATCGCCCTTCACGCGGTTCGTCCCAAATACACCGGTCTTCGCGTGCGTCTGTTCCTTCAGCGTTTCGAGCCCGTTCGAGCAGATGTCCTCGAAAAACCGGGCCGCGACGGCGTTGCGAGTGAAGTAGCGCGGCGGGCCGCCATTGGCGCGCGTGACTCCAACGGCGGAGGCGTTCAGCTCACTGAGAGCACGGCGAAGCATCTCCGTGAGCGCAGGCGCCGTCGTCGCTGCAAAGGCCGTTGGAACACGTTCCTCCATATCGACCGACTTTAGTCCCGAGCGCAGCGCACGGCGTGCGAGGCCGTTCGCTCTCCGGCCGGGAAACCGTATCATTCGAGATGCTTTTGCGGATTATGCGAAGCGCCTCACATCGCACCGAAAACGAGCACGCCATGCCGAACGCCATTCGCCTGAACGAGACGGGCGGACCTGAAGTCCTGCGGTTCGAGGAAGTCGAAGTCGGTCCGCCGCAGGCGGACGAAGTACAGCTGAGGCACACCGCCATCGGCGTGAACTACATCGACGTGTACGACCGCACGGGCCTCTACCCGCTCGAGCTACCCGCCGTGCTGGGTCGTGAAGCCGCCGGAGTCGTCACGGCTCGGGGCAAGAAGGTTCGCGACCTCAAAGTCGGAGATCGCGTGGCGTATGTGCTTCCTCAGCCCGGCGCGTATTCCGAGGTTCGCAACGTGCCCGCTGCGCGCGCCGTGAAGATTCCATCTGGAATCGCGGACGAGCAGGCCGCCGCCATCATGCTGAAGGGCATGACCGCGCAGTACCTGCTGCGAAGAACCTATCGCGTAAAGAAGGGTGACGTGATCCTCGCGCACGCTGCCGCCGGAGGTGTCGGCCTGCTGCTAACGCAGTGGGCGAAGGCGCTCGGTGCCACGGTGATCGGCGTGGTGGGCAGTGAAGCGAAGGCGGAAATCGCCCGCAAGCACGGTTGCAAGCACGTACTCATTTCGGGCCGGGACGAAATCGCGGCAAGCGTGAAGAAGCTGACCAAGGGTGTCGGCGTGAATGTGGTGTACGACGCGGTCGGCAAGGACACGTTCACCGAGTCCCTCGATTCGCTGCGTCCGCTCGGAATGATGGTGTCGTTCGGCAATGCTTCGGGGCCGCCGCCGGCAATCAATCCGCTGGAGCTCTCGAAGCGCGGCTCGCTCTTCTTCACGCGCCCCACGCTGTTCCACTACATCGCGACCCGCGAGGATCTGCTCGCCACCGCGCGCGAGCTGTTCGCGGCAGTCAAGAAGGGCACCATCAAGGTTCGCGTCCAGCAGAAGTACGCGCTGAAGGACGCCGCGCAGGCGCACCGGGATCTGGAAGCCCGCCGGACGACGGGCTCCACCGTTCTGCTTCCCTGATCGAAGCGCCCGGGACTAGCGGACGACGCGCAGGCCGCGTCCACCGCGGCCGATGCCGAGCGCGCCGCTGCGAACCACCTCGCTGATCTCCGCCGCGCGGCCCAGATCCGAGATGAAGGCGTTCACTTCAGCCTCGCTCGCCGTGAGCTCGACGATGAAGCAGTCCGTCGCGGGATCCAGCACGCGCCCGCCGGTGCGCACGACATAACCTCGCACCGCATCCGTCTGCTCGGGACGGACCTTCAGCTTGAGGAGCACGAGCTCCCGCTCCAGGTGTACGCCGCCCGTCATGTCCTCGACGCTGACGACGTCGATGAGCTTGTTCAGCTGGTTCGCGATCTGCTGGATGACGTCCGCCGAGCCCTTGGTGACCAGGGTGATGCGCGAGACCGTGGGATCGTCCGTGGCCGCTACCGAGAGGGACTCGATGTTGTATCCGCGGGTCGAGAAGAGCCCGGCTACGCGAGTCAGGGCGCCCGCCTCGTTCTGCAGAAGGATGGCGATGATGTGCCGCTCGGGCGCGGCAGCCGTCTGGGCCGTGGCGTTCATGGGGTCTTCGCGTTCGGGTCGTCGCGTTCAATGGGGTCGTCGAGAATACAGCAGGTTTGCGCACATCGCCCAAGCTCGCTAGTCTCCAAGGTCCCCGCCCGGCGTCCGGGCCTCCCAACAGCACCCTCATGAGCGACACGGTCATCCAGCCCCGCCCCCTTGGTCATCCGCTTGCCGGTCAGAAAATGACCGGTGCCCAGATGATCATGCAGGTCGTAGCGGATGAGGGCACGACCGCCATCTTCGGCTACAGCGGTGGCGCGATCCTGCCCACCTACGACGCCGTCTTCCTGTTCAATGCCGAGCAGGAGCGGACCGGCGGCCGGCAAATCCCGCTCATCGTCCCCGCGAACGAGCAGGGGGCAGGGTTCATGGCCGCGGGCTATGCGCGCTCGAGCGGCCGCGTCGGCGTGTGCCTCGTCACTTCCGGTCCAGGCGCGACGAACACCGTGACGCCGGTGCGCGATTGCATGGCGGATTCGGTGCCCATCGTGGTCATCTGCGGCCAGGTTCCGCGCGCGGCCATCGGGTCGGACGCGTTCCAGGAAGCGCCGATTCCCTCGATCATGGGCGCCGTCGCGAAACACATTTTCCTCGTGACCGACCCCACGAAGCTCGAAGCCACGGTTCGCACCGCCTTCGAGATCGCGCGTACGGGTCGTCCCGGCCCCGTGGTCGTGGACGTGCCGAAGGACGTGCAGAACTGGGAAGGTCACTACGTCGGCAGCGGCACGCTGCCCATCCCCGGCTATCGCCGTCGCATGAACGAGCTGGCCAGCCGCGCCGTCGAGGATGCGGAGGCCGCGCGCTTCTTCGAGATGCTCGGCGAAGCGAAGCGCCCGCTCATCTACGCGGGCGGTGGCGTCGTCGCGGGCGAAGCTTCGAATGCGCTGCGCGAGTTCTCTGAAGCGTTCGGGATTCCGGCGGTCACCACGCTGATGGGCATCGGCTCGGTCGACACGATGAGCCCGCTCTGCATGCGCATGCTCGGCATGCACGGCGCCGCGTTCGCGAACTACGCTGTCGATGACTGCGATTTCCTCATCACGCTCGGCGCGCGTTTCGACGACCGTGTGGCCGGCGTTCCCGCGAAGTTCGCTCGGAACGCGAAGCGCATCGCGCACATCGACATCGATCGCGCGGAAGTGAACAAGGTGAAGCGCGTCCAGTGGTCGCACATCGGCTCGATGGGCGAAGCGCTCCGCGCGCTCACGTCGTACGGCAAACGAGAGAAGTTCCAGCGGGACTATGCCGAGTGGCACAAGCACCTCGGCGAGCTGAGAACGCGGCATGCGATGAACTACGATCGCAACAGCCCGCTCATCCAGCCGTACTACGTCATCGAAGAGATCAACAAACACGCCAAGGGCCAGGCGATCATCGCCACGGGCGTCGGCCAGCATCAGATGTGGGCCGCGCAGTACTGCGATTTCCGCGCGCCGCGTCTCTGGCTCACGTCGGGCAGCATGGGCACGATGGGCTTCGGCCTGCCGGCGGCCATCGGCGCGCAGATCGCGCACCCGAATCGCCTGGTCATCGACATCGATGGCGACTCCAGCATCCGCATGAACATCGGCGAGCTGGAGACGTGCACCACGTACAACCTGCCGATCAAGGTCGTCGTGCTGAACAACTACGGCGACGGCATGGTGAAGCAGTGGCAGAAGCTCTTCCACAAGGGCCGCCTGTCCGCGAGCGACCGTTCGCTCCACAAGAAGGATTTCGTGAAGACCGCCCAGGCGGACGGCTTCCGCTACGCCGTGCGGCTGGACCGGAAGGAAGACGTGCCGCGCGTCATCGAAGAATTCATGAAGTTCGAGGGGCCCGCGTTCCTCGAAGTCGTGATCGACCGCGATGCCGGCGTGTATCCCATGGTCGGTCCGGGTCAGGCGTACGAGGACATGATCACGGGCGAGCACATCCCGTCCCGGCACAAGGTCGAGATCAAGACGCCCGGTCCGTCGGAAATGTTCTGATGAAGTACCTTCACACGATGGTCCGCGTGACGGATCTCGATGCGTCGTTGAAGTTTTACTGTGACGCCCTCGGGCTTCGCGAGGTATCGCGCAAGGAAGTGCCGCAGGGAAAGTTCACGCTGGTCTTTCTCGCCGCGCCCGGAGACGAGAGCGCGCAGATCGAGCTCACCTACAACTGGGAGCCCGAGCAGTATGGCGGCGGCCGCAATTTCGGGCACGTCGCGTACTCGGTCGATGACATCTACGCCACCTGCCAGCGCCTGATGGATCACGGCGTCACCATCAACCGTCCGCCTCGGGACGGTCACATGGCGTTCGTGCGCTCGCCCGACAACATTTCCATCGAGCTGCTGCAGAAAGGTGGGCCTCTGCCTCCCGCCGAGCCGTGGAAGTCCATGCCCAACGTCGGGCAGTGGTAGGCGAAGCGCAGGCGGCGCTCCCCAACGAACGGCTGAAGGGCATTGCCTGCATGCTCGGCGCCGTCGGCGCCTTCGCCTGCATGGACTCCCTCCTGAAGGCCCTCGCCGAGCACTACGAACCCATGCAGGTGAGCGCGATGCGCGGATTCGCGTCGCTGCCGTTCATGCTGCTGCCGGTGCTCTTTACGGGGCGTTTCGCCGAGCTGAAGCCGGTGAGATGGAAGATGCATCTCTTCCGCGGCGTGCTCGCGGTATTCGTGCTCGGCACATTCATCTATGCCATTCGCACGCTGTCGCTGGCGGATGCGTACGCGATCTTCCTTTCGGCGCCGCTCATCATCACCGCTTTGTCAGTACCGATCCTGCGGGAGCGCGTGGGGTGGCATCGCTGGCTGGCGATCATCATCGGGTTGTCCGGCGTGCTGGTGATGCTGAGGCCATCGGCTTCGGGGCTGGCATCGATCGGCGCGCTCGCGGCGCTGGTCTCCGCCATCGCGTATGCAATAAGCGGCATCGTCATTCGGGTGTTGACGAAAACCGACTCCAACACCGCCGTCGTATTCTGGTCCATGCTGATCATGACGCTCGTGAGCGCGGCGCTCGCGCTGAGCGGATGGAAAGAGGTTCGCGTGGAGCACTTCAGCTGGATCGTGGGGACGGGCGCGATCGGCGCGCTGGCGCTGTTTCTCGTGACTATCGCGTTCAGGTCCGCGCCGGTGGCGGTGATCGCGCCCTTCGAGTACACCGCGCTGCTTTGGGGCATGGGCATCGACTGGTTCGTCTGGGACACGTTGCCGCAGGGCCGTTTTTACATCGGCGCGAGCATCGTCATCGCAAGCGGTCTGTACGTCATCTGGCGCGAAGCGAGGGTGGCGGCGCCTCCTGCGGTTCAGCCTGCGAAGCTTCCGTAACGCGATCCCGCTACACTTCAGCCGCATGGTCGTTGAAGTCGAGCAATACCTGCACAGGAACATCCCCTTGTCCGCCGCGATGGGCATTCGCGTGCGTGAGACGATGCACGGACGCGTGGAGCTCTGGGCTCCTCTGGCGCCCAACATCAATCACCAGTCCACGGTGTTTGGAGGAAGCGCCGCGGCGGTGGCCACTCTTTCCGCATGGACGCTCGTCCATGTGGGCCTGCGCCGGGCGAACGTCGAGGCGACGACGGTCATCCAGCGCAACTCGATGAGTTACGAAGAACCCATCCACGGCGATTTCACTGCCGTGTGCACCCTTGACGACGATTCGGCCTGGCAGCGCTTCCTGCGGATGATCGAACGGCGCGGCCGGGGACGAATCACCATGAACGCGCACCTGTTGTTCGAGGGGCGTCGCGTTGCTTCATTCGAGGGCGATTTCGTCGCCCTGCGCGGCTGAGAGTAGAATCCCCGGCGGATCGACAAACAACTCGCCAACTTCAGGGGACCCCGCATATGCGCGGAATTACCTTGGCTGCCGTTGCCGCGTCGCTCGTTCTCGCCGCCTGTTCCAGGAAGGAAGAAGCGCCCACCGCGGCGGCGCCCTCCGATCCCAACGCCCTCGAGGGCCAGCTCGACATCGTCGCGTGGGCCGGTTACATCGAGCGCGGCGAAACCGACAAAGCCTACGACTGGGTCTCGCAGTACGAGAAAGACACCGGTTGCAGGGTCAACGTGAAAGTGGCGGGCACCTCGGACGAGATGGTGTCCCTCATGACCCAGGGCGGATACGACCTCGTCACGGCATCCGGCGATGCATCCGTGCGCCTCATCCGGGGGAACACGGTGCAGCCGATCGACATTTCCAGGATCCCTTCCTACTCGAAGGTTGACCCGCGCCTGCAGGAAGCGCCGTGGCACTTCGTGGACGGAAAGCATTACGGCGTGCCGTATCAGTGGGGTCCGAACGTTCTCGCGTACAAGACCAACGTCTTCAAGACCGCGCCGACTTCCTGGTCCGTGGTATTCGAAGAGCAGAAGCTGCCGGACGGGAAGTCGAACAAGGGTCGCGTGCAGGCGTACGACGGGCCGATCTACATCGCCGATGCCGCGCTCTACCTCATGGCAAAGAAGCCGGATCTCGGCATCAGGAATCCGTACGAGCTCAACGAGGCGCAGTACACGGCGGTGCTGGATTTGCTGCGAAAACAGCATCCCCTGATCCAGCGTTACTGGCACGACGCGAACGTGCAGGTTCAGGACTTCACGAGTGAAGGCATCGTCGCCTCCAGCACCTGGCCGTTCCAGGTGAATACGCTGGCTTCGGGCGAGAAGCCGCAGCCCGTGGCCAGCACTGTGCCGGAGGAAGGCGCGACGGGTTGGGCGGACACCACCATGATGCACGCGAGCGCGAAGCATCCTAACTGCGCGTACAGGTGGGTTGAGTGGCAGCTCAACCCGAAAGTGCAGGGGGATGTGGCGGCGTGGTTCGGCTCGGTGCCGGCGGTGCCCTCCGCCTGCGATAACCATGCGCTGCTCGGTCCGCAGGGCTGCCGCACGAACGGCATCGACAACTTCGAGAAGATCCACTTCTGGCGCACGCCGGAGACGAACTGCCCGACGCAAGGGACGTGCGTGCCCTACAGTCGCTGGGCCACCGACTACGTAGCCATCATGGGCGGTCGCTGACGGGCAAGGAGGCTTGGCCCCCGCGGTCGAGTTCCGGTCGGTCGCGCGCACTTTCGGGACGGTGCGCGCGGTGGATGGCGTCTCGCTGAGCGTCGAGCCGGGTGAGTTCTTCGCCATGCTCGGGCCGTCCGGCTCCGGCAAGACCACGTGCCTCAGGCTCATCGCCGGATTCGAGCTTCCGGATGAAGGGCACGTGCTTCTCGACGGACGTGACGTGTCGTCCGTCCCGCCGTACGAGCGGAACGTCAACACGGTGTTCCAGGACTACGCCCTGTTCCCCCACATGACGGTTCTCGAGAACGTGGCGTACGGACCCCGCATGCGCGGCGTGAAATCCGACGATCGCACAGCGGCAGCGCGCGAGATGCTGAACCTCGTGAAGCTCCATGGCTTCGAAGATCGGCGGCCGGCGCAGCTGTCCGGCGGCCAGAAACAGCGCGTCGCGCTCGCGCGGGCGCTCATCAACCATCCGAAAGTGCTGCTCCTCGACGAGCCTCTCGGAGCGCTCGACCTGAAGCTGCGGGAGGAGATGCAGATCGAGCTGCGAAGCCTCCAGCGACGGATCGGGATCACGTTCATCTATGTGACGCACGATCAGGGCGAAGCGCTCTCGATGTCCGACCGCGTCGCCGTGTTCAACGCCGGTCGGATCGAGCAGATGGCCAGCGCGCGCGAGCTCTACACGAAGCCGCGGACGACTTTCGTCGCGCGATTCGTCGGCGGCGCGAATGTCGCGGAAGGAGAAGTCGCGGCGAGGCTCGCCGGCTCGCCGCAGCCCTTCGCGATTCGCGCAGAGAGCGTGCACGTGCTGGCTCCGGGCGAGCCGGTCGCGCCCGGCCTGGTGAGCGCGGAAGGAACCGTGCTGGACGTGCAGTTCCATGGCGCCACGAGTCGCTGGCAGGTCCGTCTGGACGCGGGCGATGTCTTCTCGGCAACGCGCGGCACGGGCGATTCCTCGAACGTCCCGAGTGCCGCCGGCGAACGCGTTCGGCTGGCGTGGCCACGCGCAAGCATGGTGATGCTGGAAGCATGAACGCCCGCACGCTATCGACGTTCTTCTACCGGCGTCCAACGTTTTATCTGCTGCTGCTCCTTGCTCCACCGCTGCTGTGGCTGGGTACTGCGTATCTCGGGACCCTGTTCGCGCTGCTAACGCAGAGCATCTACTCCATCGACGAATTCACGGCGCAGATCGTCAGGACGCCGACGCTCGCGACCTACCGGCAACTCTTCACCCAGCCGGCGAATCTGGACATCGTGCTTCGTACGCTCACGATGGCCATCTGCGTCACCATCGCGGCGGCGTTCATCGCGTTCCCGATCGCCAACTACATGGTCCGGTACGCCTCGCCAGCGACGAGGGCCGCGTTCTATGTCGCGATCCTCGTTCCCATGTGGGCGAGCTACCTCGTGAAGGTCTACGCGTGGCGGCTCATCCTCGCGAAGGAAGGCATCCTCAACTGGATGTTCGAAGCGGCGGGAGCGGAAGGCGTGCTCGCCGCGATCCTGCAGATTCCGGGGATCGGCGGTCCATCGCTCGCGTCGTCCTACATCGGCATGTTCATCGTGTTCGTGTACATGTGGCTGCCGTACATGATCCTTCCGATCGCCGCAGCGCTGGAACGTGTGCCGGCCTCGCTCCTGCAGGCCTCCGCAGACCTTGGTGCGCGGCCGCGGCAGACGCTTCGAAGCGTCGTGCTGCCGCTCGTTACGCCGGGGCTCGCTGCGGGTTCGGTGTTCACGTTCTCGCTGACGCTCGGCGACTACATCATTCCGAGCATCGTCGGCGCGCCCGGCTATTTCATCGGCATGATGGTGTATCAGCAGCAGGGCACGGCGGGGAATATTCCGCTCGCGGCGGCGTTTTCGGTGGTCCCGATCGTTCTCATCGGGGTGTATCTCGCGCTTGTGAAGCGGCTGGGAGCGTTCGATGCGATGTAGGCGCGTGCCTCTTCTCTCGCGGCTCACAGCCTATGCAGGCATCGCGTTCCTGCACTTTCCCGTGCTGATCATCCTGCTGTACGCCTTCACGACGGAGGACCGGACTTACGAGTTCCCGCCCCCGGGTCTTACGCTCAAGTGGTTCAGGCTCGCGTTCGAGCGAAGCGACATGTGGGCGGCGATGCGCCTGTCGCTCGCGGTTGCGAGTGTCGCAACGCTTGCCGCGCTGGTTCTCGGAACGCTCGCGGCACTGGCGCTCGCGAGCGGGCGGTTCCGGGGGAAGAACACGATCACGCTGCTCTTCGTGCTGCCGATCGCCTTGCCTGGAATCATCACCGGCATCGCCCTGCTGTCGGCCATCAAGCTCGTCGGGCTTGCTCCGGGCTTCTGGACGATCGTCGCGGGTCACGCGACGTTCTGCATCGTCATCGTGCACAACAACGTCATCGCGCGGCTGCGCCGGCTGCCGCCAAGCTGGGTAGAAGCCTCAATGGATCTCGGCGCGGACGGCTGGCAGACGTTCCGCGCGGTGCTCCTGCCGCAGATCGGAACGGCGCTGCTTGCGGGCGGGCTGCTCGCGTTCGCGCTCTCTTTCGACGAGATCATCGTCACTATCTTCACGTCCGGCCACGAGCGCACGCTGCCCATCTGGTTCTTCAACGAGCTGTTCCGTCCGCGCGACCGGCCGATCACGAACGTCGTCGCGGTGTTCGTCATCGCGGCGACGCTGATTCCGATTGTGCTCGCGTACTATCTCACCCGCCCCGCCGAGGAACGCACATGAACACGAAGCTGCTGATCAACGGAAAGCTCGTCGCCGGTGCAGGCTCGAAGGAAGCCGTGCTGGATCCGGCGACCGGCGCAACGCTCGCCACGGTGGCGGAAGCCTCGGAAGGGCAGATCGATACCGCCGTGAAAGCTGCGCGGAAGGCGTTCGACGGCTGGTTCGCCACCGTCGCGAAGGACCGCGCGGCGCTGCTGCTCAAGGTGGCGGATCGCATCGAGTCCGAGGCGGCGGACTTTGCCGAGCTCGAATCGCAGAACTGCGGCAAGCCCTGCAGCGCCGTGCTCAACGACGAGATCCCCGCGATCGCAGATGTCTTCAGATTCTTCGCCGGCGCCGCGAGAACGATGCACGGCGCCGTCGCGGGCGAGTACCTCCCCGGCTTCACGAGCATGATCCGGCGCGACCCGGTGGGCGTCGTCGCTTCAATCGCCCCGTGGAATTACCCGCTGATGATGGCCGCGTGGAAGCTCGGGCCCGCGCTCGCGGGCGGAAATACCGCGGTGATCAAGCCATCCGAGCAGACACCGCTCACGACGCTGAAGCTGGCGACCATTCTCGCGGAGCTGTTCCCGCCCGGTGTCGTGAATGTCGTCTGCGGTCGTGGCAACACCGTCGGTGCGCCGCTGATTGCGCATCCCGGTGTGTCCATGATCTCGCTCACCGGCGATGTCTCGACCGGCGAGAAGGTGCTGCAGGCCGCGTCGAAGGGAACGAAGCGCACGCATCTCGAACTGGGGGGCAAGGCGCCTGTCGTCGTGTTCGACGATGCGGATCTGGAGTCCGTCGTCGGTGGAGTGCGGACCTTCGGGTTCTACAACGCCGGGCAGGACTGCACCGCCGCTTGCCGCATCTACGCGGGCCCGAAGATCTACGAAAAGCTGGTGGCGGACCTGAGCGGAGCCGTCCAGAGCATCAAGGTGGGGACGCCGAAGGAAGAGGGCGTCGAGATGGGCCCGCTCATCAGCTCGAAACAGCGCAAGCGCGTCGCCGGCTTCGTTGAGCGCGCGGCAGCCAGGCGGCACATCGAAGTGACGGCGGGTGGCAAGGTTCGCGCGGGCAGTGGCTTCTTCTTCGAGCCGACCGTGATCGCGGGCGCGAAGCAGACGGACGAGATCGTGCAGCGTGAAGTGTTCGGCCCGGTCGTCTCGGTCACGCGTTTCAAGGACGTGGATCAGGCCATCGAGTGGGCGAACGAGTCCGACTACGGTCTCGCGTCATCGGTGTGGACGCGCGATGTGAGCAAGGCGATGCGCGTGGCTGCACGCCTGCAATACGGCTGCACCTGGATCAACACGCACTTCATGCTCGTGAGCGAGATGCCTCATGGCGGCCTGAAACGCAGCGGATACGGCAAGGATCTCTCGATGTATGCGCTCGAGGACTACACCGTTCCGCGGCACGTGATGGTGAAGCTTTAGCTGACTCTCGCGGTAGAAGCGAGAGTCAGCGCGGCGATCACTTCCCTCTCCCGCTCGGGCGACAGTCCTGCCTTGAGTTTCTCGCGCTCGGCGGCCGGTCGCGTGAGGTGCCATGCGAGCGTGTCGTGACACGTCTGGCGCATCGAGGTGAATTTCAGCCCGGCCTTCACGGCGCGCTCGGCGCTGGTTTTCGCGAAAGCCGCTTCGTCGCCCCTGGCGTTGATCCACACGGGCATGTCGCTCCAGCCCTGAACCTTCTGCACGTCCAGGAAATCCGCGGCGGCCCATACCGCTTTGGGCGGCGGATTCGGCTTCACGAGAGCGTTGGCGGCGCGGATGCTTTCGTCCACGACGTCGCCCATGGTGAACTTCCCCGGAGGCGAGACGACGTTGAAGATTCCCATCGTCCGTCGCTCGAGCGTATCGAGCGCGAAGGCAGCGAGGTCGCGCACGTCGATGATCTGGATGCCATCAGTAGGCTTTCCCGGACAAAGCATCTCGCCGCCGCGCGCCGCCCGCGCGGGCCAGTACGTGAAGCGATCCGTGTTGTCCTGCGGGCCGACGATCAGGCCCGGACGCAGCACTGTTACGCGGCCAGGCATTGCGGCTTCTGCAGCCTGCTCGCACAGCGCCTTCAGCGGGCCGTACGTGTCGTTGTCGACCTTTTCGGTCGTTTCGTCCGCGATTTTTCCGACAGGCGAGTCTTCGGTGCGCGGCTCCGCGAACGACGGATAGACGCTGATGGACGAGACGAACAGGTACTGAGCCGCCGTCGGCGCGACGAGATCCGCGACGAGCTTCACTGCGCGCGGGTAGTAGCCCGAGTTGTCGATCACCGCGTCCCACTTGCGACCCTTCAGCCCGTCGATCTGCCCATCGCGGTTTCCCTGGATCTTCTCCACCTGCGGGAAGAGCGAAGGATTCGTACGGCCGCGATTGAACAGCGTGACGGTGTGCCCGCGCTGAAGGGCGAGCTCCGTCATCTGCACGCCGAGGAATCGCGTCCCGCCGAGGATGAGGATCGACAGAGGTTTCGCCGCCTTCGCGGCCGCCCAGTGCGGCATCGCGCCCGCCACCGCGGCGAGCGAGGCGGACGCGAGGAACGTTCGGCGATCGATCATGGAAATGTCTCCTGAGCCTCAACGGGCGCCGGGCGGAACGTACTGCGCGAGCCAGTCTTTCACGGTGCTGTACCAGAACAGCGAGTTCTGCGGCTTCAGCACCCAGTGGTTCTCATCGGGGAAGTACAGGAGCTTGCTCGGGATGCCTTTCGTCTGGAGCACGTTGAAGAGCTCCACGCCGTGATTCACGGGGACGCGCTGGTCCTGCTGGTTGTGGATCACGAGTGTCGGCGTCTTGAAGTTCGCCGCGTAGGTGTGCGGCGAGATCTTCGCGAACTCCTCGGGCTTCTCCCAATAGTTGAAGAAGCGCTGCTTCTCCGCGCCGTAATCCGCACCGAGCTGCGTGAACTCGTTGTACACGGAGGCGTGCGCGACTAGCGTCTTGAACGGATGCGGATGCCCGAGCAGCGTGGACGCAAGATATCCACCGTAGCTTCCGCCGCCCGCCGCCATCCGCTCGCGATCCACGAACGGCTGCGACATGAGCCACTCGGCGGCCTTGATCGTGTCCTCGTAAGGCATCGACATCAGGTCGGGATTGATCGAATCCGCGAACGCCTGCCCGAAGCCGCTCGAACCGTGGAAGTTGTGCCACGTGACGATGTAACCCCAGCTTGCGAACACGTGCGCGTTCCAGCGCCACTGCACGGCATCCGGCACGCCGTTGTGGGGCCCGCCGTGCAGGAGCATGTACACCGGGTACTTCTTCGAAGGATCGAAGTTCGGCGGATACACCACCCACATCTGGATGTCGTCGTTCCGCGCGCCCTTGTACGTGACGCTCTCCACCTTGCCGAAGGCGGTGCCTGCGAGCTTTGCGTCGTTGAACGTCGAGAGCTTCGTCGGCTTGCCGGACGGGAGGTCCAGGCGCACGAGAGTCGGAGGCTGCGTGAAGCTCTGCGAAAGGCCGACGGCTACAGGCTTCGAGTTCCGGCTCACCGCCAGCGCACTGAAGCTGGGGTTCGTCGTGAGTGCTTTCGGCGCGCCGCCCGCAACGCTAAAGCGATATACGCGCAACGTCGCTGCGTCTTCGATCGATGCGACGAGCGAGCGGCTGTCCGGCAGCCAGTTCACGCGATTGACCGTGCGGTCGAAGCCCTCCGACAACGCTTTCGTCTTGCCAGTGGCGCGATCCACCAGCATCAGCCGGCCCTGATCGGCGTAGAAATACTTGATGCGCTGCTGGATGTACGCGAGCGATTTGCCATCCGGGCTGTAACGCGGCTCCATGTCGTCGGCGGGATTGCTCGCGGTGACGTTCTTCGGCTGCTTGCAGCCGCAGGAAGCCGTGATGATGATGTCGTAGTTCGGATCGACCCCGGTCGTGTCCAGGTTCGCGGAGAACGCGACCTCGTCCCCATCCGGCGAGATGTCGTACGAGTACGTGTCCACCTCCTGCTTCGAGAGCTGGTAGCCCGACATGCGCGTGATGGCGATGGGCTCGCCGCCGTTGATGTCGATGGAGTAGAGGTGGCGCTCGGTGTCGTCGAGCAGATGGTCCCAGTACGCGATGGGCGCCTTCGACCAGATGCGCCCGGTCATCTTGGTCTCTTCACGCTCTTTCGCGCGCTTGGCCTGGTCCTCCCATCGCACGAGATCCAGCCAGACGGACGTGATGAACCCGATGCGCCGGCTGTCCGGGAACCACCGCGGCGCCTCGGCCCCGTTCGGCACGTGGGTCACCCGGCGCGCCTCGCCGCCGTCCGTCGCGATCACGTAGACCTGGTTCTTCCGGTCCTCGCCGCGCTTGGAGAGGAAGGCGATCCACTTGCCGTCCGGGCTGAAGCTCGGCGAGGTGTCCGCGCCGTCATCGCTCGTGAGCCGCCGGGCTTCGCCTCCGGCCGTGGGGATCAGCCAGAGGTCCGTCAGCCCCTTGTTCTGGCCGACGTCGTAGCGTGTCACCGGCACAACGGCCAGCTTTCCGTCCGGCGAGATGGCCGGCTCGCCAAGGCGGTCGAGCTCCCACATCCGTTCGGCCGAGAAGGGAACGCCTGCCCCTTCGCTGGCGAGGGCCGTCCCTGTTCCCCACAACACGAGGGCGGCCAGCACCGCCCCGAGACATCGCACGCGCTCCGCCATCTTTGAGACCTCGTACAAAAAGGGGATTCTGCCGACCCCTTGCGCCCCCCAGCAACGACAGCGACTTCGTCGCGCCGCGCCGGCGTCTCGCCCGACCGCACGAAGCGCATCGATTATTTCTTACTCATCCATCGCGCGACCTATTTACTCTGCGAACAAGCGGTGGACAATGTCGCGCCACTTCCTCGCTCATCCAAACGACGCAAGAAGGGATAAAAGTCATGAGCAACGGCGATCCGCGGGGTCAATTCGTCTGGCACGAGCTGCTGACTGGCGACGCAGGCGCGGCCACTGCCTTCTACACAAAGGTGGTTCCCTGGAAAACGCAGGCCTGGGAACAGGATCCTGGCTACTCGATGTGGGTCGCGAAGAACGGGCCGGTGGGTGGCATTGCCTCCCTGGGGGACTCCGCCGCTCCGAAGTGGCTTGCCTACATCGGCGTGAGTGACGTCGACGCGACGATCGAATCAGCCAAAAGTCTCGGTGCGCGCGTCCTGAAGGGCGCCACGGAGATCTCGAACGGCGGCGTGTATGCGCTGCTGGCGGACCCGCAGGGCGCCGAGTTCGGCATCTACAAGTCCAGCCAGCCGTCGAACGGCGCTGCAGGCGTGGATGTGGGCGACTTCAGCTGGCATGAGCTCGCCACGTCCGATGCGAAGGCCGCGTTGGAGTTCTACACCAAGCTCTTCGGCTGGGAGCCGGGCCCGGTGCATGACATGGGCGGTCCTGTCGGGAATTACTACCTGTTCCTCCGCGACGGTAACCAGTACGGCGGGATCTACAACAACACCGACGCTGGCGGGCCGAACTGGCTCTCGTACATCAACGTCGAGGACGCGGGTAAAGCTGCCAATGCGGTGAAGACCGCGGGCGGGCGCGTCATCAACGGGCCGATGGAAGTGCCGGGCGGCGACTGGGTGGCCATGGCGCTGGACGCGGAGGGCGTGGCGTTTGCGGTGCACGAGCCCGCGAAGGCCAAGCCGGTCGAGGCCGCGAAGCCGAAGTCCTCCATCACGAAGCCGCCGAAGGCGGCGAAGTCGGGCGGCGCTGCTTCGTCCATCACGAAGCCGCCAGAGGCCGAAGCTTCGGGTGGTGGCGCTGCGTCTTCCATCACGAAGCCTCCGCAGGCTACGGGCGGTGGTGCGGCGTCCTCGATCACCAAGCCGCCGAAGGTGGCGGCGTCGGGTGGCGGTGCTGCGTCTTCCATCACGAAGCCCCCGCAGGCGACGGGTGGTGGCGCGGCGTCCTCGATCACCAAGCCGCCAAAGGCGGCTGCAAAGAAAGCCAAGAAGAAGGCGGCACCTGCGAAGAAGGCAGCGGCCAGGAAGGGCGCTGCAAAGAAAGCGGGCAAGAAAGCCGCGAAAGGGAAGGCGGTGGCCAGGAAGGCCGCCGGCAAGAAGAAGTCAGCCGCGAAGCGCGCGCCGGCGAAGAAGGCTTCGGCCCGGAAGGCTCCGGCGAAGAAGAAAGCGACTCGCGCAAAGGCGAAGAAGCGCCGCTGAACGTTTCCGCGAACCGGGGAGCTGGCGCCGGCCCTGAGGGGCCGGCGCCCTTCAACCGGTCACGGCGTCCACGCGGTTACTGGGAGGCTTCTTCCATTGCCGCCCGCTGCTGGTCCGCCGCGGCTCGGGCGTCGTCCAGGGACTGTTCTATCCGTGCCTGGGTTTCCTGGGCGGCTTTGGCTTCCGCTGCCCTGGCTTCCCCGAGCGCGGCGGTGGTGGAGGCGGTTTCCGAAAGCCCGCAGCCGGACAGCGCGAGCAGCAGGCCGAGCGAAAGGACGATTCGGAGCATGGACATCTCCAGCGGCGTTCCTGTGAAGGTCCCGGTCGAGTCCGCCCGGGGGTTTCCTATACTGCTGTGCCACGGCACTATGCGCGGCCACCTGTTTCTCAGAAATCGCCCGGAGTAGCGATGCCCAAGGGATCCGTCTCATCCCGTCCTCGCGATACGGAACCTCGTGTCCGTCGGGGTTACTTCGAGTGTCGCTATGGCCAGCTCCACGTGCACAACGCCATCCCCCCCGGGGGTGGATTCGAGGAGGGCACGACGCTCCTGTGCCTGCATCCGGCCGGGCTCAACGGTCGTGCTTTCAAGGGTTTGCTGCCGATCCTCGGCCGGGACCGCTCGGTGTACGCGCCGGACCTGCCGGGTAACGGCGAGTCGGATGGGCCGGCCGCGCGGCCTTCGGTCGCCGAGATCGGCGCGGCCATCGGGGACTTCCTGGACTCCATGCGGTTCCGGCAGATCGATGTGCTCGGCTATCAGCACGGCTCGCTCATCGCGGCGGAGCTCGCCATCGCGCGGCCCCAGCTGGTGCGGCGAGTGGTGATGGTCGGCGTGCCGGCGAACATGGAAGGCGAGCGTCTGCGGCAGATCGGCCAGCCGGTGCTCATCGTCCGGCCGAAAGACGAGCTGTGGGACTTCACGCCGCGAGCCCGGGAATTCCTGCCGCGCGCCCGCGCGCTGGACCTGCCTCAATTTGGCGCCAGCCTGTTCGACGCGCCGGCGGACGCGGCCATCGTCCCGATCCGGGAATTCCTGGTCGGCTGAAGGTTGCTGCGTAGCGCAACGCGCTGCGCGCTTATGTCGTCTTGTCTGCACGCCTCACAATTTGTGTGACGCATGCACACCCACGTCATCCACGCGCGCTATATTGGCCCGCATAAAAGCACAAGGGGACGCGCGCATGAGCGTGCAACGCCAGTCGATTCCTTCCACGTCAGATACTGAAGCAACCGCAGAGCTGCCTGTACTCGACGTCGCTGCATACGAAGCCGGGCTCTCGCCGGAAGAGCGCTCGGGCAGCACGGACACCTGGCATCTCCCTTCGCTGAACCAGGCGGCATTGCAGGCGGCGGCAGCGGCTTCGCAGTCGGCGTCCCTCGCAGCGGCACAGGATCGCAGTCTCCAGCTTGAGACGGATCTTCGTGCGCTTTCGGAAAACCTGCGCGACGTCGAAGAACGTCTGACGCGCAAAGGCGAGCGCCTCATCGAGCTCGAACGCGAGCTCGCGAATTCCCGTGCGGAACGAATTGCGATCGATGAGCGAGCGGCTTCGCTCGTCAGCGAGGCGGAAGCGCGGGCGACGGCTGCGATTGCGGATGCGGAAGCTCGAGCTGCGGCCGCCATCGCGGAAGCCGACGCGCGAGCTGCAAAGGCTATCGCCGAGGCCGAGGAGCGCCTCGCCGCCGCGCTGTTGGATCGGGACGCTGCGCGCACGGCGCTCATCACTGAGCAGGACCGTACGAAAAATCTGCAGGCCGAGGTCGAGCAGCGCGATCTCGCCAATCGCAGCCTCCAGTTCACGGATCAGCAGCGGCTGGCCGAGCTCGCAACTCGCGAGCGTGAGCTGGCCGCTGCGCGCGCGGACCTGAGTGCGCTCGAAGCGCGCGCCGCGCTGTATCTCGAATCCCTGCAATCGCTCGAAGGTCGCAGGAACATCTTCGAAGAGCAGCTGCTGGATCTCGACCGCGAGGTCCTCGCGCGCGATGCGCAGGTGAAGCAGCTCCAGCAGGAGCTCGCCGCGCAGACGACGCGCGCTGGCGACCTCGAGAAGGAGCTGGCTTCGCGACAGAAGCGAGTGGAGTCGCTGGAACGCGAAGTCGCGTCGCTCGCGGGCTCTCTCGGCCAGCGCAATGTCGAGGCCGAACAGGTCGGGCGCACGAACAGCAAGCTTCAGGAGTCGGTCAACCAGTTGACGGAAACGCTGGCGGCTCGCGTCGAGCGCATCAAGGCGCTCGAAAGCGCGGCGGCTGCGCAGAACGAGACGCTCGCGGAGCGCAGCAAGCAGATCGAAACGCTGACGAGCGAACGCGATTCGCTGGCTTCGAAGATTTCCAGCCTGGAGAGCTCGCTCGCGACCTCCGATGGCGACATCAAGGCGAAGGATGCCGCTCTTTCCGACGCGGCACGGGCGCATGCTGCGCTGGAGAAAGCTCTCGAGGTCAGCCAGGCGCGCATCGAAGAGCTTGAGCGCGATCTCGCCGTGGTCCGCGCGGAGAGCGCCGAACGATCGGCGACCGTGCTGCGGCTCGAGGCGGAGCGCGATGGGCAACTCTCGCGGCTCACCGCCGCCGAGGCACGCGCCGTGGAGCTGGAACAGCGCATCGAGGACGGTGCGGAGATGGCCCGCCAGCTGCAGGAAGAGCTGCGCGCGGCAGTCGCGCGGAACACCGAGCTCGAAGGCGATCTGCACGCGGCCGAGGATGCGATCCATCGGCTCGAGACGGAGCTTCGCACCAAGACCGCGAAGCTGGACGATCTCACGAAGACGCACGAGGAGTGGCGCACCACCATCGACAGCGCGCGGCAGTCGCTGGCGGAGCGCGATTCGCTCATCAATCGCCTCGAGACGGAGGCTGCGAACAGCGTGGCGCTGCTCGGGAACATCCAGCAGAGCATCAAGCGGTTCGACACGTCCCAGAGCGGCAGCCACGAGATTGCGCCCGAAGGCGCCGTCCGCCTGCTCATCCGCGTGGATGGCGACAGCGAAGTGGTCCATGTGCTCGGGCGCAAGACCACCGTCGGGCGCACGCCGGAGAACGATCTGCAGATCGACGCCAAGTTCATCAGCCGCAATCACGCGGTGATCCTGGCCGGGCCGAATCACACGATCATCGAAGACCTCAACAGCACGAACGGCATCGCCGTGAACGGCAAGCGGGTCACGCGCCACACGCTGCGCGATGGCGACAACGTTGCCATCGGGAAGACGACGTTCCGGTTCGCGGTGCGCCCGACGCAGGAACGCCGCAACTAGAGCGTCGGGCCCGGGCCAATCGGCGCCTGGGCAATCGGGCCTAGGGCAGCGGGTCCGGCAGGTGCGGCTCCTGCTTGGGCGTATGGATCGCGGCCGTCCAGAGCTTCACTTCGTCGTCGCTCATGTAGCCCTGTGGGCCGAGCCGCGCATCCTTGTGCCCCCACAGCTGGATGTCGATGAGGTACTGCGCCCGTGAGATGAGCGGGCCGCGGCACACGTGCTCGTTCGGTGGAGGTTCGCGCGTGTCCTTCAGCATGCGAGCGATGAGGTGCTCGGTCACCCACTGCGGAATCTTTGTGCTCTCGCCGGGGTAGATGAAGTTGAACATCACGACGTGCGCGAAGAGCACGCGCCAGTTTTCGCCGAATCGTCGCAGGAGCCGCGCCCAGTCGAGCTCCTGGCCGCAGCGAAGGAACAGGTGCATCACGTCCGCGCCGTCGTAGCGCTCCCGTTCCATGATGAACGCCTTGGACCAGATCATCTCCTCGGCAGGCGAGAGCAGCGCGCGCATGCCGAGCACGTCATCCTCGGGAGCGTGCTCGAACCACTCGTCGTCGACGGCGGCGACGGCATTCCCCGAGCTGAAGATGATGTCGACGAAATCGTCGCCGCATGATGCTTTCGCGAGCCAGTGCGGATACGTGAGCTCCGTCGTGCAGACCCCATCGGTGAGCGCCGCCAGGGTCCGCTCCACGTCCTCACGCCGCACGAAAACGTCGAAGTCCTTCGTGTTGCGCTCGATGCCAGTGAATCGCGCGAGCGCGAACGCCCCACCGACGAGAAAGGGAATGCCAGCCTCGGTCAGCCGCGTCATCACGCGGACATAGAACGCCTGCGAGGCGTCGTCCGAATCGTGCTCGGCGGAGGTCGGTGTGGTGGGCATGGATGTTGCTCCGGTGCGAAGCGTGGTCGAAATCAAGAGCAAGCAAGCTGTGCGCCTGGCCGCCGTAGGCGACCTCCACGTGAAGAAGACTTCCCAGGGTCAGCTCGCGCCGCTGCTCGCGCCCGTGAACGATCGGGCGGACGTTCTGCTTCTTTGCGGCGATCTCACCGACTACGGCCTCCCCGAAGAGACGCAGATCCTGGTGAAGGAGCTCACGACAGCCGTGCGCATCCCGATCGTCGCCGTGCTTGGAAATCACGATTACGAGTCCGGGCAGGCGGATGCCGTTTGCCGCGCGCTCACGGATGCCGGCGTGAAGATGCTCGACGGCGAGGCTGTCGAGATCGCGGGCATCGGTTTCGCGGGGGTGAAGGGTTTCCCCGGCGGATTCGGCCGCGGAACGCTCGGCGGATGGGGCGAGGCCGGAGTGAAGGCCTTCGTGCAGGAGGCGATCAACGAGGCCCTGAAGCTGGAGTCCGCCCTCGCGCGGCTGCGAACGCCCCGGCGCGTTGCCGTGCTTCACTACTCGCCGATCCGCGCCACCGTCGAAGGCGAGCCGCTCGAGATCTACCCGTACCTTGGCACGAGCCGGCTGGAAGAGCCGCTCAACCGCTATCCGGTCAATGTGGTATTCCACGGCCATGCGCATCATGGCGCGCTGGAAGGGCGCACCGCCCGGGGCACGCCGGTGTTCAACGTGGCGATGCCGCTGTTACGTCAGTCGTTTCCCGACAAGCCGCCGTTTCGCGTGTTCGAGCTTCCCGCGCACGATATTCCCGCCACGGAGACGTCCGAACGCGTACCCGAGCCTGCACGCGTGCTCGAGAATGGCTAAGCTTTGCGGATGGCCAGTCCCTATATCGAGCGAATCCTCAAGGCGCGTGTCTACGATGTGGCGATCGAATCGCCGCTGGATCACGCCGCGCGCCTGTCCCGCCGTCTCGGCAACACGGTGTTGCTGAAGCGGGAGGATCTTCAGGAAGTCTTCTCCTTCAAGCTGCGCGGCTCGTACAACAAGATCGCGCATCTTTCCGATAGCGCCGCCCAGCGTGGCGTGATCTGCGCGTCCGCCGGCAATCACGCGCAGGGTGTCGCGCTCGCCGCGCGCAAGCGCGGTGTGCCGGCCACCATCGTCATGCCGCTCACGACGCCGCAGATCAAAGTGCAGGCGGTTCAGGCGCTGGGTGGCGAAGCCGTGCTTCACGGGGACGAGTACGACGCCGCATACGAGCACGCGCTCGAGCTGCAGCGAGAGCGGAATCTCGTGTACGTGCATGCGTTCGAGGATCCGGACGTCATCGCGGGCCAGGGCACCATCGGCGTCGAGATCCTGCGCCAGTCCGGAGCGGTGCCGGACGCCATCTTCGTTCCGATCGGCGGCGGCGGGCTCATCGGCGGCATCGCCGTGTACGTGAAGTACCTCTATCCGCAAGTGAAGATCATCGGCGTCGAGCCCGCGGACGCGGCGGCGATGTACGAATCCGTGCGCGCCGGCAAGCGCATCACGCTCGAGCGCGTGGGCATCTTCGCGGACGGTGTCGCCGTGAAGCGCGTGGGAGAAGAGACGTTCCGTCTCTGCCGTGAGCATGTGGACGAGATCCTGCTCGTCGATACGGACGAGATCTGCGCCGCCATCCAGGATGTCTTCGAGGACACGCGCTCCATCGTCGAGCCTTCGGGCGCGCTCGCCGTCGCCGGCATGAAGAAGCTGGTGGCGCGTGAGAGATGGCAGGGGAAGCGCCTCGTCTGCATCAACAGCGGCGCGAACATGAATTTCGATCGCCTCCGGCACGTCGCCGAGCGGGCGGATGTCGGCGGCGCCCGCGAAGCGCTGATCGCGGTGGAGATTCCGGAAGAGCCCGGCAGCTTCCTGAGATTTTGCGAGACGCTCGGCAAGCGCGGTGTCACCGAGTTCAATTACCGCATCGAGCAGGGACGGCCGGCGCAGATCTTCGTCGGGCTCGCGCTCTCGCAGGGCCGGGCGGAACGGGACGCGATCATCGCGCAGCTCCGGGCCGGCGGCTATCGCGTCCAGGACATGACGGACAATGAGATGGCGAAGCTCCACGTGCGATACATGGTGGGCGGCCACGCACGCGGCATCGAAAACGAGCTGCTCTACCGCTTCGAGTTTCCCGAGCGCCCGGGCGCGCTCATGCGGTTCCTGCAGGCCGTGGGATCACGCTGGAACATCAGCCTGTTCCATTATCGGAACCACGGGTCCGACCACGGCCGCGTGCTCGCGGGCATCCAGGTGTCCCCGGCCGAACGGGCCGAGTTCACCGAGCACCTGCAGGACCTGCACTACGCCTACACGGACGAAACAGCGAATCCGGCGTACCGGCTGTTCCTCGGTTCGTGAGGCGCCCGCTTACTTGAGGAAGCGAATGTTGAACGGGTAGCGGTACAGCGTGCCGTCGCTGGATTTCACCGCGGCGACGATCACCAGCACCAGCCACGCGACCGCCAGCACCGCGAACAGCAGGAACCCGATGAACACCAGCATCAGGCAGAGCGTGATGAGGAAGCCGATGCCGACCGTGATGTTGAAATTCAGCGCTTCGCGGGCCTGATCCGCGACGTGCGCGGAGGCATCCTTCTTCATGAGCCACACGATGAGCGGCCCCAGGATGCTGCCGAACGGGATGATGAAACCCGCGAGCGCGGACAGGTGCGCGATGGTCGCCCAGTTGCGATCCTCGGCGGAGACAGACGAAGCGGACTGCGGCACATCGGACGGTATATTTGTATTCATCGTTATCTTCCCCGAAGCGAAATGTTGCGACCCGCACACATCATCGCGCGGCGGCCCCGGCGCGCGCAAATTGTTGATTGATCCCGCCCATGCGTGAGCCCTGGCGTGAACATGTGACGGTGCGCGGCCTCCGCCACCGCCTGACCTGGTGGGGCGAGCGCTCCGCTTCCCCCGTAGTCCTCCTGCACGGCTGGATGGATACCGGCGACACCTGGCAATACCTGGTGGACCGGCTGCCGCCGGACTGGAGCTGCGTCGCGCCGGACTGGCGCGGGTTCGGGGGCAGCGAATGGCCCAAGGACGGGTACTGGTTCGCGGATTACTTCGCGGACCTTGAGGCGCTCCTCGACGTGGTGTGCCCGGAAGGGCCGGCGCGCCTCGTAGGGCACAGCATGGGCGGCAACGTGGCGTCCATGTACGCGGGCATCCGTCCTAAGCGGATCCGCTGGCTCGCGAACCTCGAGGGGATCGGGCTCCGGCGCTCCACGGCCGAGGAAGCGCCCGCGCGTTACGTCGAATGGCTGGACCAGCTGCGAGACCCGCCGAAGGCGCGTCGCTTCCCAACGCTCGAGCCGCTCGTCAATTTCATCGTCTCGCGCAATCCCGCGATGCCGCGAGAGCGCGCGGAGTTCATCGCTCGCGCCTGGACGGTCGAGGACCGCGACGGCTTCGTGATGAACTTCGATCCCCGCCATCGCACCGTGAGCGCCATGTTGTTCCGGCGCGAAGAGGCGGAGGCGTGCTGGCGTCGCATCGAGGCACCCGTTCTCCTGCTTCTGGCGCAAAACTCGGACATCCGTCCCCGCATCAGCCCGGACGGCGCCGACGACTACTTTCATTCCCTGTATCGCGATTTGAGGATCGTGCATTTGCCCGGCGTTGGGCACATGATGCACCTCGAGGATCCGGACTCGGTGGCGCGATACATCGTCGACTTCGCTGCCGGCACGCAGGTTGCTTGAGCACGGCGTGCGGAACTTCGTTGTGAAGGTGCGCTCAGAACCCGAACTGTGCCTCCCTACATCGCCATCACATACAAATGGGCGCGACGAATCGCGATCGCGCTGGTTGGATTCTCGGTGCTGTGCGTGGGCGTGGCCATGATCGTGCTGCCCGGCCCCGCCTTCATCGTCATCCCCGCGGGGCTTGGAATTCTCGCCCTCGAGTTCGCGTGGGCCAAACGATGGCTGCACGAAGCGAAGACGCGCGGCACCAGCCTCTTCAACGGCCTGCGCGGGCGAAACGGACGCTAGAGCCTGTCCGGGCCGCCGATCGGCAGATCGAAAATCAGCTCGCGCACGTAACGCACGGGCGGCGAGCCGAACGACAGCACCTTGTCGTGATAGGTCTTCAGGTCGAAGTTCGATCCCCAGCGCTGCTTGGCTTCTTCGCGTAGCGCGAGGTGCTCCTGCACGCCGACGAAATAGGTGGGGAGCTGCGCGGACGAAAGCTGCGCGCGCACCCACTTGCCCGATGCCTCGCGCTCTTCCTGGAACGTGTCGTGCGTCATGAGGCGCATCGCGTCTTCCTGTGACATGCCGTCCACGTGAACGCCCTGGTCGAGGATGGCGTTCGCGATGGTGCGCAGATACCACTTCAGCTGGATGAGATGCATGAGCGGATCGGAGTCGAGGTAGCCCTGCTCGACCATCACCCGCTCCATGTAGACGGCCCAGCCTTCGATGAACGTACCTGACTGCAGGGCTGCGCGAAGCGGCGAGTCGTACCGGTTCGAATGCGTGAGCTGCAGGTAGTGACCCGGCATAGCCTCGTGAATCGTGAGGTTGTGGATCGACCTCGTGTTGTATTCGCGCAGGAAGGAGTTGGTCTGCTGATCCGTCCAGTCCGACGGGATGGGCGATATCGCGTAGAAGGTCTTCTGGCCCTTGTCCAGCGGGCCGGGCGGATCGCAGTACGCCAGCGCCACGCCCCGCTGGAACTCCGGCATCGGAATGATGTCGAGCGGGTCGTCATACACGGTTACGAAATTCTTGCTCTGGACGAACGCGAGCGCGTCGTCGTAAGTCTTGCGCGCAACGTCGAACACTTCCTCGCGCGGCGGGCGCTGCGAGTAGGCGATCTCGAGCGCGGCGGTGATCACGCTCTGCTGAACTACGTCATCCGGCGAGTCCGGCATGTAACGCGGGCTCTCGTTTCCGCCCAGAACCTTCCTCGCTATTTCGTACATCTGCGCGCGCGTGGCGACGAGCTCGCGTTCCGCACGCTGGCGAATCTCCTGACGCGAGAGCGGCGAGTCCAGCGCGAAGCCGAGCTTGCGGTCGTACAGCGTTGCGCCGATACGGAAGTCTCCCTTCGCTTCGGGGACCAGCCGCTTGTCCAGCCAGATCTGGTGCTGGGAAACCGCCTTGCGCGCCTTGTCGATGGCCGACCGCAACTCCTCCTGCTCCGCCTCGGGCAGCACGCCGATGTTCGGTTCCACGAGCTCGTCGATGAGCGAGATCACACCGCCGTTCTGCTTCGCCGCCGTCTCCGCGTGGATCTTCGGTACGCGCGCGGGATCGAGCGACTCGCGCACCTGCGCGAGAAGCCTCGGAAGCTCCGACAGTCGCGCGGTGAGGTTGCGCAGCCGATCGGGCAGCGGCGCGAAGTCGCGAGCGAGAAGATAGTAGACGCTGTTGCCCGCGAGACCCGTGTAAATCAGAGGATCCCAGCTCCAATCCTGCAGCTCGGTGAGGCGCCAGATGTCGTATTCGAGCTGGCTCGCAAGCAGGCGTGCGTCGACCTGATGCGCGCGCGACAGCTGCGTCGCATCCAGTGCTCGTACCGCAGCGAGCAGCTCCCGCTCAAGCGTCAGCCTGCGCTCGCGGCCCGATGCGCCAATGTCATCCAGCTTGTCGTCGAAGCGATGATCGCCAAGGCCGGTGGCACTGACAGGCGTCAGCGCCATCACCTCGTCGAAGAATCGGCGTGACAGTGTTTCGAAGGCGAGGTCGGCGGCGGTGGGTTCGGTGGTTGCGGGCATGCGTTGTGCTTGGGGCGCGCAGCTCATCAAAAGTGCTGCCAGACAGAGACAGGTGAGCCGGAACACGCAGAAAGAAACGTTCTTTGTAATTTTCATCGGCCTGGATCCTGCGGAATGCGACGATGATGAAACAATTTCACAGGGCAGGGAAGCGCCGCCGCGTCCGCGCTTGGCTGAAACCTCAGTCATTTCCGTTCGTTGTTGCTGTTGCGGGAATCTGAGATCGGGGGAGTAGGGTCATCGCCACCTGGACCGGAAGTTCGGAAGAGCTGCAGCAGATCGTCGAAGCCAACGAGCGGATGTCGTTCCTGCTCGCGCTTTCGGCGGAGCTCGCGCGCATCAGCAGCCCGCAGGAAGTGATTTGCACCGCCATGGCGCGCTTGCGGGAGCGCCTCGGCGCCGCGCGCGTCACGCTCGCGGAGCTCGACGAGGCGCAAGGCGAAGCGATCATCCTTCGCGAGTCGGGCGGAGAACCCGCGCGCATCGAAGTGACGAGCGTGCCGCTGCAGTCGTTCCTTGAGGAGTCCGAGCAGGAGTCCCGGGATCGGCAGAGCATCAGCGTTCCGCTCATGCAGAACGGCAAGCGCGTGGCGCAGCTTTCTGTCGTCAGCACGGAGCCGCGTGAGTGGACCCGTTCGGAGACGGAGCTCGTGAGGCGGCTGGCTGACATCGTGTGGCCCGCGCTCGAAAAGGCGCGCGCCGATCGTCGCGTGCTGATGCGAGAGGAACGGCTGAAGCTTGCGCAGTCCGTGGCGCAGATCGGCACGTGGGACTGGGATCCGGAAACCCGCATCGGATTCTTCTCGGCGGAGAGCCGCGAGCTGCTCGGGCTTCCGGACGAAGGGCCGTCGCGCCAGGAAACGTGGGAGCGGAACATCCATCCGAAGGATCACGCCGCGGTTCTCTCGATGCTCGACGAATGCGCAGCGTGCCGGACGTGCGAGGTCGAGTATCGCTACCAGCATCCCACGCGCGGCGAGCGGTGGATCTACAGCAAGGCGGGCCTCGTGGAGCACGGTGGCCATCGGCACATCGTCGGCATCTGCCTCGATGTCACCGAGCGGCGCCAGGCGGAAGAAGCGCTGAAGGAAGTGAATCAGCGCAAGGACGAATTCCTCGCGATGCTGGCGCATGAGCTGCGCAATCCGCTCGCCCCGATCCGGAACGCCGCGCAGCTGCTGAACATCCACTCGTCCGGAAAACCGGAGATCGAGTGGGCGCGGGCGGTGATCGAGCGTCAGACCAGCCACCTCGTTCGGCTGGTCGACGATCTCCTCGACGTGTCGCGCATGGTGCGCGGGCAGATCATGCTTCAGAAGCGCAGGGTCGATCTCGCGGAGGTCGTCCAGCATGCTGTCGAGACGAGCCGCCCGCTCATTCGCCTTCGCAAGCATCACCTCACAGTGCAGTTGCCCGAAGCGCCGGTGCAGCTCGAAGCGGATCTCACGCGAATGTCGCAGGTGATCTCGAACCTGCTCAACAACGCCGCGAAGTACACGGACGAAGGTGGGCAGATCCAGCTGGATGCGTCGGTGAGTAAGGGCACGGTGACCATTCGCGTGCGCGACACGGGGCTCGGCGTCGATCCCGACCTGCTGCCGCACATCTTCGATCTCTTCACGCAGGCGGATCGCACGCCGGACCGTTCGGAAGGCGGGCTCGGCATCGGCCTCACGCTCGTCAAACGGCTCGTGGAGATGCACGGCGGATCCGTCGAAGCGCGCAGCGAAGGGCTCGGCAGCGGTGCCGAGTTCATCGTGCGCCTGCCCGTGCTCGCCGAGGGCCAGGCGGCGGCCCCGCCGCTTCCTGCCCGAGTGCCCGTGGTGCCCGCGGCGGACGCGCGCAGCCTGCGCATCCTCGTTGTCGATGACAACGTGGATGCGGCGGACAGCATCGCCATGCTCCTCAACATGGAGGGGCATCAGACGCGAGCGGTGAATACGGCACGGGCCGCCCTGCTGGCCGTACCGGATTTCCAGCCCGAGGTCGTACTCCTCGATATCGGCCTGCCCGAGATGGACGGATACGAAGTCGCGCGCCGGTTGCGCGAGCAGAACGGCCGGCACCGCATGCGCCTCGTGGCCGTGACGGGCTATGGCCAGCCGGCGGATCGCCGCCGGGCGCAGGCCGCCGGGTTCGACGAGCATATGGTGAAGCCCGTGGAGCCCACGGCCTTGCAGGACTTTCTCCGCACCGTCCAGTCCGAGTCCGCCTGACGCTGCTAGACTCGCGGCATCCATGATCGAACCGTCCCCCGCGCGGTCCCGATGACCGGGATCTCCGCGGCTGCTCCTGCGCAGCGCATCTCCGCCTTGACGGCGCTACGGCACCGCGATTTCGCGGTGTACGCCGTCGCGCGCTTCTGCGCCACGCTGTCCTGGCAGATTCTCGGCGCGGCCGTCGGCTATCAGGTCTATCACCTCACGAAAGATCCGCTTTCCCTGGCGATCGTCGGGTTTGTCCAGTTCCTGCCGTTCTTTCTCTGCGTGCTGCCGGCGGGGCAGGTGGCGGATCGGTTCGACCGCCGGATGGTGCTGATCTGCGCGTACACGGTCGAAGGCACGTGCGCGGCGGCGCTTCTCTGGTTCACCTTGTCGGACATGAAGGCGATCTGGCCCGTCTTCGTCGCGATGGGGATTTTCGGCGCGGGCCGCGCGTTCTGGATGCCGACCGGGCAGGCGATCACGCCGAATCTCGTTCCGCGCGAAGTGTTCCCGAGCGCGGTCGCCGTGAACTCCACGCTGTTCCAGACGGGCGTGGTCGTGGGTCCGGCGCTCAGCGGCGTGCTGCTGCTCTGGGGCGCGGAGGTGGCGTACGGAACGGTGGTGGGATTGCTGACCCTCGTCGTCAGCTTGATGATCACGATCAAGCCGGTGCGGGCGTCGGTAACGGCCACGGCGTTTCGCTTCGGCGATCTGCTCGAAGGTCTGCGATTCGTCTTTCGCCGCCGCACGGTGCTGGGCGCGATCTCGCTCGATCTCTTCGCGGTGCTCTTCGGCGGCGCGACGGCCATGATGCCGATCTTCGCGAGCGAGGTGCTGCACGTGGGGCCGGTCGGTTACGGCATGCTTCGCGCTGCGCCGGGAGTCGGCGCGGCAGTGATGGCGGCAGTGCTCGCCTTCTCGCCGATCACGCGGCATGTGGGACGCTGGATGTTCTCGGGAGTTGCGGTGTTCGGCGTCGCAACGATCGTGTTCGGACTTTCCACCGTGTTCTGGGTGTCGCTCGCCGCGCTGGTCGCGCTCGGCGCCGGCGACATGGTCAGCGTGTTCGTGCGTCACCTGCTCGTGCAGCTCGAGACGCCGGACTCCATTCGCGGGCGCGTGAGCGCGGTGAGCTCCATGTTCATCGGCGCATCCAACGAGCTCGGCGAGGCGGAGTCCGGGGTCGCCGCCGCGTGGCTCGGCCTGGTGCCCTCCGTGGTCCTCGGAGGTCTCGCGACGCTTCTCGTCGTCGGCGTCTACACCCGGGTGTTCCCGGAGCTGCGCCGGATGAACGAGTTTCCGCGCCACGGTTGAGGCAGTATTCGCGCATGAATCCCTCCATCCAGAAGCGGTCGGGCGCGTACTACACGCCTGATGAAGTCGCCGACTGCCTCGTGAAGTGGGTGGTTCAGCACGAAAGCGACCGGCTGCTGGATCCGTCGTGCGGCGACGGGCGGTTCATCCGCGGACATCGCAACAGTGTCGGCATCGAGCAGGATCTGAACGCCGCGCGTCGCGCCGTCGAGCGCGCGCCTGCCGCGCTCGTGCACGAGGGGGATTTCTTCGCGTGGGCGTCGAACACGCTGGAGCGGTTCGAATGCGCGGCGGGCAATCCGCCCTTCATTCGCTACCAGACGTTCAAGGGCGACGTGCGGGAACGCGCGCTCCGCCTCTGCGCTCGTGCCGGGGCGTCTTTCAGCGGGCTGTCGTCGTCGTGGGCGCCGTTCCTCGTGGGCACGGCAACGCTGCTACAGCCGGGCGGACGCATGGCGTTCGTCGTGCCGGCCGAGATCGGTCACGCGCCGTATGCCGCGCCCCTCATCGAGTTCCTCGTCCGGAATTTCTCGGTGCTGCACATCGTCGCGGTGCGCGAAAAGCTCTTCCCGGAGCTGTCGGAAGATTGCTGGCTGCTGTACTCGGAAGGGTACGGCCGGAGTACGAGCGAGATCCGGTTCTCGGCGCTCGCGTCTTTCCGGCCCATGCATGCGCCGCCGAAGAGCTACACGCGGGTTCCAGTTGATGAGTGGCGTACGAGCTGGGGCTGCAGGCTGCGGCCTTTCCTGATGTCCGCGAGCGCGCGGAACCTGTATCGCGAAATTGTCAGCGAGGACGGGACGCGCCGCTTCGGAGACATCGCGGCCATCGGGATCGGCTACGTCACGGGCTCGAACGACTTCTTCCACCTCCGCCCGTCGCAGGCGAAACGGTGGGACATTCCGCGTAACTTCCTGCAACCCACCGTGCGCAACGCGCGTGCGCTGCCGTCGCATCGTCTCACTCACGAGACCGTGGCGAAGTGGCGCCGGGACGATGAGCAGATTCTGCTGCTTCATCTGCCGAAGACCGGGTCCGTGCCGCGAAGCGTGCGTCGTTATCTCGACTCCGAAGCGGGCCAGGAGGCGCGCCAGGCGTACAAGTGCCGCGTGCGCGAGCCCTGGTACTCCGTTCCGGACGTGCACGTTCCGGATTTCATTCTTTCGTACATGTCCGGCGTGGAGCCAAGTCTCGTGCGCAACGATGCGAACTGCTCGTGTACGAACTCCGTTCACAGCGTGCGTCTTCGCAAGGGTGCCGGGGAATTTCTCACGGCGTGGAAAACGCCGTTCGCGAAGCTGAGTTGCGAGCTCGAAGGACATCCGCTCGGAGGCGGCATGCTGAAGCTGGAACCGCGGGAGGCTGCGCGCATCGCGCTTCCCTCTGCGCAGATTCGCGAGCGCATCGACGATGAGGTTGTCGCCGACGCCATCGCCACTCTCAGGGAGTGGCGCCACTACGAGCTGCCCACATGAACTGTCGAACGGATGCCATCGGCAACGAGTTCGGCGTCTGCCGGTGGGTGAACCGGCTCGAAGCCTTGCGTCACTTCAGTCTCTACACGGGCACCACCACGAGCCAGCAGCACATCAAGCCGCTTCACTGGTACCTCGCGTGCCGGCTCGTGATCGAAGGCGGATTTCATCCGGACGAGATCCGGCCGCGCCCGCCGTTCGTCGTGAAGGAAGGGCGATACGGGCACCGGCTGCATTTCGATCCTTCGACGGCGCAAGGCGGCGAGCGCACGGTGCTGGGCGGGCTCAAGACGAAGAGCGTCGACGTCGTCGTTGCGAAGGACGGCATCGGTCCGGTGCTCGCGATTTCTTGCAAAAGCATGAGCGGCGCGCTCCGCAATCTCACCAATCGCATGGAGGAGACGATCGGAGAGTGCACGAACCTGCACATCACTTACCCGGCGATGGTGTTCGGGTACATGTTCGTGATGCGCGCGAATCGCGCTGTGAGCGCGGCCGCGTCGCTCGCGGCGCCGTCGGATGCGTCCGCCGAACAGCAGCTCAGGGACAACGACATCGCCATCGAGGTTGGTGGCGCGCCGGTCGAATCGATCCTGCGCTTTCACTCGGCGTTGTCGCAGATCACGGGGCGCCGCGGGATTCGCGACGACGGCAGCAGGTACGAAGCCGTCGCGCTGGGTCTCGCAGAAACATCAGGCGAGTCCGCCGGAACCTTGTTCCAGGGCTTCCCACCTCCCGACAGCCCGCTGCTCTTCGAGTCCTTCTTCCAGCAGCTCTATCTTCGATACGAAGAGCGTTTCGTCATCAGCGCGCCGGATCTCGCCACCGTCACGCGGCGGCTGGAGTGGGAGAAGGACTCCCCAGCCTTCCAGGGGAGCGACCTCGTCCACACCGCACCTTTGCTGGACTACGAGCCCAGGCTCGCGGTCGGCTGAAACCCGCACTTGACTCGGGCGTACTGTATGGCCGTACAGTCATGCGGTGACACGCTCCATCCTCGGAAAAAACGTGCTCAAGGGCCGCGGTTCGCTCTCGAACCCGCCCGGCCGCTTCGAACGCACCGGTGTCGAAGCGTTCGATGACGGGTGGGAGCGGGAGCAGGCGCCGGAGAGCATCGCGACCAGCGTTTCGCCGGATCGGGCGAAGGGCGTCATCACGACGAACGATTCGCCGGACGTCGGCTTCGATCGGTCCATCAACCCCTACCGGGGCTGCGAGCACGGCTGCATCTACTGCTACGCCCGGCCGAGCCACGCGTACATGGGGCTCTCCGCAGGCATCGATTTCGAGACGCGGCTTTTCTACAAGGAAAACGCCGGCGCGGTGCTGGAGCAGGAGCTCGCGAAGCCCGGCTACGTTTGCCGGCCGATCATGCTCGGCGCGAACACTGACCCGTATCAGCCCATCGAGCGCGAGAGGCGGGTCACGCGGTCCGTGCTCGAAGTCCTGGCCCGTACGAGGCATCCCGTATCGGTGATCACGAAGAGCGCGCTCGTCGTCCGCGACATGGACTTGCTGGGAGACCTCGCGAAAGACGGCCTCGCGAGTGTGGCCATCAGCATCACGACGCTGAGCAACGACACGAAGCGCACGCTCGAACCGCGCGCCGCGGCGCCGGCCGCGCGGCTCCGCGCCCTGCGCGAGCTCAGCGCCGCCGGGATTCCGTGCAGCGTCATGGTCGCGCCGGTGATCCCGGCGGTGACCGATCACGAAATGGAGTCGATCCTTGAGGCGGCCGCGGAAGCCGGCGCGACCTCTGCGGGATATGTCCTTCTAAGGCTGCCTTACGAGGTGAAGGATCTGTTCCGCGAGTGGCTGACCGAGCATTTCCCGGATCGCGCCGCTCACGTGATGTCCCTGATCCACGATCTGCGGGCCGGCCGGGACAACGATCCGCGCTTCGGCACACGCATGAAGGGCACCGGGCCCATCGCAGCGCTCCTGCGCAGCCGCTTTCAGGTCGCCTGCCGGCGTTTCGATCTCAATTCGTCGCGCCGGGATCGTCCGCAGCCGACGCATCTCTTCAGGCCGCCCACTCCCGCGGGATCGCAGTTCCGGCTCGATTTCTGATCGCTCCGGCGCGCCGAAGCCCGCGTCCACGACGGGTTGTGGCGCTGAGGGTACCTGCGCGCGCACCTCGCCGGGGCAGCCGTTTTCGACGCGGCCACACTCGAGTCGACGCTGGTTATGCGTTGTTCGCGCGGGCTGGGAAGCGTTCGGAACTTTTTGTCAGGCCGCGGGCAACACCATACCCATAGAACGCGAATGAAGTCGTGTCGCTCGAGCGCGACGCGCGAGTGGGAGATGGACAAGCGAGTCTCCAGACAACTCGAGCTCCAGCTGGCAGTCGCAGCCCGCAGACGGCTCGGAACCCCGGTACGAAAGGTAAGGTCCTACCCGCTCGCACTGGTGGCATACTCGGTTCCATGGCCTCGTAAATCACGGCAATCCGGTCACCGCAGGGACACTTCCATGAACGCGCACATCGGGTCTCGCAACTCCATCTCTCTCGGATCGACTGTTTCCCTCGTTCTCGTGATGGCCGCGGGATTGTCGGGGTGTATGCAGTCGAGAGTGGAGGAGTCCCGTGAAATGCCGACCCAGATTGCAAAGGGCGAGGCCGTGGTAATTCTCGCGAAGCCCCAGGTGGAAGGCTCCGGTGCCGAAGACGGCTTCATGGATTGCGTGAGCGACGCGCTCCGCGGCGGCAAGGAGAACATCGCCGTCCACGGCAACAACGAATTCGTCGACAAGATGTTTCCATGGTTCGAACCCGGAACCGCGCCGTCGAAACCCGAGGCCGTCGCCGCGCTACTCACGAGGCCGGGCGTCAGCGAAAAAGTCGCGCAGTCCGGTGTGCGTTATGTCGTCTGGCTCGACGGCAGCACGCAGAAGACGGATGGCGGCGGGAGCATTGCTTGCGGAGCGGCTCCTGGCGCCGCAGGCTGTATCGGCTTCGGTTGGTGGGAGAAAGAGTCCGCCTACGAAGCCACGGTCTGGGATCTGAAGCAGGCGAAGTCGGCCGGGAGCGTAGGTACGAACGTGACGGGCACTTCCGCAATCATCGGAGCAGTGGTGCCGCTGCCGTTCATCGCGCGCGTGCAGAGCGCCGCGTGCAACCGGATGGCGGACCAGCTGCGCAGCTTCTTCACCGAAGGTGGCCAGGAAGTCGCTGCGGGCGGCACGACCACTGCCGCGACCAAAGGTACCTCTCAATGAACACGCCCCAATTCGACTCCCGCGTGATGCGCACGTCGCTGGTGGCTGCAGCCGTCGGCGCGTTGCTCATCGCGGGCGGATGCAAGACGAACTCCTCGGGCGGCGGAGCGCCGTCCATGCCGAGCCCGACGAGCGGCCCATCGGGCAGCCCGATGCCGAGCACCGGAGGCACGCCGTCTCCCGTCCCGTCCACTCCATCGCCCGCGCCGAGCACCGGCGCTCCGTCGATGCCCTCCACGGGCACGGCTTCGCCTTCGATGCCCTCGACTTCGAGCGGCTCGACGGCGTCCCTGCCTTCCTCCGATCCGGGTGCCGGCAAGCCGTCCTCCGGCAGTGCCGTGCCTCAGAACGGCACGGCGAGCAATGGCGCCGGTGCCTCGGGCACCGCGGACAGCGGTCGCGCGCAGACTCCGGATGAGCGACGCGGAGCCATCGACAAGCGTCTCGATGACTCGCTGGGAACTTTCGATCAGCAAATTCGCAAGGAACAGGAGCGAAATGCGCAGGAGCGCGACGCGCGGAATGCCGCGAACGCGGGGACTGCGCAGCAGGAGACCGACTCCCAGCAGGATGGCGACATCGCTTCAGGCGGCAGCGCCAGCACCGAGGGGCCGGACAAGGGCGAAAGACAGAGCCGTCCGGGTGATCTGAAGTCCGACAAGGACCGTAAGAAGAGCGAAGGCTCGGGCTCGAACGGTCCGCAGGGTGCATCGGGTGGCGATGCCAGGACCGAGATTCCCGATGGCAGCGATGACGACGTCGTGGCGCGGCGCCTGCGCAAGGCCGCCGAGGCCGAGACGGATCCGGAGCTGAAGGAAAAGCTCTGGAAGGAATACATCGAGTACAAGAAGGCGGCGAAGTGACAGACGGGGGCACGGGCGTCGCGCGCTGAAGCGGCGGAAGGTGGTAGTTATGTTTCGACGGATAACGATCGGGTTCGCGGGCATCGCACTCCTGCTTCAGCTCACGGGCTGCATGGTCAACGAGACCAAGCCACTGCCCAAGATCAACCCCGTCCAGGCGACGACGCAGATTCCCGAGGACGAGCTGCTCGACGTCGGCGTGCGCGAGTTCGACGTCAACATCACCGAAGAGCAGCTGAAGGACACGGACAAGCTCGCCAAGCAGCGCATCTATCCGGATATCCGCAAGGCCGAGTCGCGCTTCATTCCCTCCATGCTGCGCTCGACGCTCGAGTCGTCGGGGCAGTGGGGCGCGGTGCGCGTGGTGCCGTCGAACGTCGAGTTCGTGGACGTGATCGTCGACGGCAAGATCATCGAGTCGACGGGCGCCAACATGGAGCTCGAAGTCACCGTGCGCGACTCGACGGGCCGGGTCTGGATCAACAAGAAGCATTACGAGAGCACCGCGGACACCGGCTCGTACAAGACCGACGCCTCGCTCCGCGCGCGCGACCCGTTCCAGAACATCTATTCGCAGATCGCCAACGACATGGTGGCCGCGCGCGATGCGCTGCTGGCCGACAATCGTCGCGAGATTCGGCGGGTCACCGAGCTTCGCTTCGCCCAGGATCTCGCGCCGAAGGCGATGGACGGCTACGTGGTGAAGGACGAGAAGGGCATGATGAAGGTCGCCCGCCTTCCCGCGAAGGACGATCCTTACACCGCGCGTATCGAGCGCATCCGTGAGCGCGACAGTGCAGTCGTGGACACGGTGAACGGCTACTACGCGAACTTCTCGGACTCCATGCGGGACTCGTACGGCAGCTGGCGCCGGTCGAGCTTCGACGAGATCGAGAAAGAAACCCGCGCGCGCAACCAGGCTCGGACCCGCACGGTGCTGGGCGCCGCGGCCGTGCTCGCTGCGATATTCGTGCCGGGCCAATGTAATGCCTATGACTACAACTGCCGTCGCATCGAAAATGCGGCGCGCACTGCCGGCGCCATCGGCGGCACAGCCGCCGTGCTCTCGGGACTGAAGAAGTACTCGGATGCACGCGTTCACGCCCAGGCGCTGAAGGAGCTCTCGGAAACCTTCCAGAGCGAAGTGCAGCCGCAGGTCGTCGACGTCGAAGGGCGCACGCTGCGCCTGACGGGCAGCGCGGACGAGCAGTACAAGGAGTGGCGCGAGTTGCTCCACCAGCTCTATCTGGAGGAAACGGGGGGCGTTCCGACTACAACGTCCACTTCTCCGGCCGGTTCAGGCACGAGTCCTGCGACCACGGCTGCGCCTGCGCCTGCGAGTGAACAAGTGCCACAAGGCTCAAAGCAGGCCCCTGTGCAGGCTGCCGTTGAGAAATCAGAGCCGGGCACCCCCGTGAGGCCATGACTGAGGCGCACACTGGAAACCAGAGACGAACGCCTTCGACCCGTTACACCCTGCTGGAGAAGCTTGGCGCTGGCGGCCAGGCGGAAGTCTGGCGGGCCCGCGACGAATCCGCGGGGGTCGAAGTTGCGCTCAAGCTGCTAAGCCCATCGCACGCTCGAAACGAGGCGGCGTGGGCAGCGCTGGCGCGCGAGCACGCGATAGCCAGCACACTCGACCATCCCCTGATCCTGAAAGTACAGCCTCCCTATCGGGAAGGTGACTTCGTGGCGCTTCCCATGGAGCTCGCGACGGGTGGGGATCTGCGGAAACTTCGTGGCGCGAGCTACCTGGACGTCGTGCCGGTGCTCATCGACATCGCGCAGGCCCTGGAGTACGCGCACGAGCACGGAGTCATCCATCGGGATCTGAAGCCCGGAAACGTGCTGTTCGACGCGCGTGGCCGGGTGCGGCTGGCGGACTTCGGCATCGCTTCGGCGCCGGGTCTTCCCGCGGCTGAGAGCAACGTGCGGCCCGGATTGTCTCCGTTCACTGCAAGTCCCGAGCAGTTGCGGGGAGATCCCCCCGCGATCTCCGACGATATCTACGGTTTGGGTGCGCTGGCGTACGAGCTGCTGTCCGGGTACCCGCCGTATTACCCGCGCTTCGAGGTTCGCCGGGTGCTGGAAGAGCCGGTTCCGGATCTCCGGCCGGCCCGCCTCATGCCCCCGCAGCTCGCGGCGCTCGTCATGCGGATGCTGTCCAAGCGTCCGGGCGTTCGCCCGAAGTCGATGCGCGAGGTGATCGACGAGCTCGACGCGACGCTGAACGACACGCTGGCCTTCGATTTCGAGCCGATCAAGGAGCCGGAGAGTGCGGCGGTGGCGGCTATGCGCCGCGACGCGTCGGTGATCGCTGCCGCGGAAGCGGCGGCTCAAGCCGCCCGTCAGCCAGCGCCGCCGCCGCCGGCGAATCGGGAGGCCCCGCCTCCGCGCCCGGAGTCGCCACGCATTGATCCGCGCGCGGATCAAAGTGCCGAGCTTGCGGCTGGAATGTCTTACAATCGGGCGCGATCCCCGGCCCCGCCGCCCCCGCCGGCGCCGGAAGAGCCGACCACCGACACGATCGAGGTGCTGCCGGCCGAGCCCGTGAAGGTCACTCATTCGCGCGCAACCGGCTCCCCGGTTGAGGCGGAGCGGATTGCCGCTGCGGCTGCATCCCTAGGCGGCGCGGATCACGACGTCGTCTCGACTCACGACGGCGGCACGGATTGGGACGAGCTCCGCGTACAGGCGAGCCGCGCGGCCAATCGTCAGCGGTACAAACCCCAGCGCCGTAGCTGGCCGTGGGTGTTGATGTCCGGACTGGTCGCCGCTGCCGTCGCTGTATTTGTAGTCCTGCCTCGGTACGGCGCGGATTTGTCCACGCTCCTGGGTGCTCCCGTCGCGCCGACCGCCACTGCCGGGACTTCTGCAGTTCCGCCTGCTGCCGGGGTTGAGCGCCCGGACGGTGCGACTCCTGCCGGGGCGCCCCCTGCGACGGAAGGCCCCGCGCTCGCCAGCGCAACCGAGCCTGCGAAGGAACCCGAGGGCGATCCCGAGGAGCGCCTGAAGCAAAGTCGTGCGGCCTTCGAAGCCCGGCTCGCGAAGCTCGAAGAACGCGGCGCCGGCGTATGGGGCGGTGCGGATTTCGCGGCTGCGAAGACCAGGGCGGCGGAGTCGGTCGGAGCGTATGACGCCGGAAGCCTGCCCCTCGCCGAGAAGCGGCTGAACGAAGCGGCCCGGCTCCTCAGCAACGTGGAGGCGCGCGCGGAGCAGAACCTCAACGCGCAACTCACCGCTGGCGATCGCGCGCTGGCTGCCGGGCAGCCGGAAGTCGCGCGGCAGGCGTACGAGACCGCGCGTCGCATCGATCCGACGAATCGCAAGGCGGCCGAAGGTCTGGAGCGGGTCCGCAATCTCGGTGGCGTGCTGCCGCTGCTTGCGGACGGCGAGAATGCCGAGGCTGCCAAGGATTACGCGCGCGCAGTTCAAAGTTACAGCCAGGCGCTGTCGCTGGATCCGGGCAATGCCAGGGCGCGCGCCGGGCTCGACCGCGCACATGCCGCCTTCGGCCAGGATTCGTATGCCAAGGCGGTCGGCACAGGGTTCGCCGCCCTCGGCGCCGGCCGGCTGGACGAAGCTCGAACGGCCTTCGAAAAAGCCCGCAGCATCCGCCCGAACGGTGCGGAGGCGCAGACCGGACTGCAGCGTGTCAGCTCTGCGTTGAGCGCCCGCGGTTACGCGAGCACGCGCCAGCGTGCAGCGGCGCTGGAAGCCGAAGAGCGCTGGACCGAAGCCTTCAACGAATACGACGCCGCGCTGAAGATCGACCCGTCGCTGGTATTTGCGCAGAAGGGTCGCGCACGAGCCGCGGCACGCGCCGATCTTTCCCGTGCCCTGCAGGACCTCATCGATCGCCCGGATCGTCTCGCGGCGCCCGCCGTGCGCGAGGAGGCCGAGGCGTTGCTGAAGCGGGCTGCCGGCGCGGATCCCAGTGGCCCCGTGCTTCGGTCGCAGATCGCGCGACTGCAGATCCTGCTGCCGGAGTTCGACACTCCCGTGCGCCTGGAGCTGGTTTCGGACAATGCCACCCAGGTGCAGATCCAGCGCGTGGGCACGTTCGGCACCTTCTCCAAACGGGAAATCGAGCTGAAACCCGGGAAATACACGGTGGTCGGGACGCGTCCAGGGTTCCGCGACGTCCGTAGGGATGTCACGATCGCTCCGGGTCGCGATGTTCAGACCATTAGCGTGAGCTGCGTCGAACCCATTTAGACGGTTCCTGTCGAACGGGGTCCATGAACGAAGCTGCTGTCAGCAAGCCGGGTGCGTACGCGCACATCCGGGTACGGGAACCTGCGGGGGAACGCGCGCTGGGCGCGTCGCTGTCCGTGGGCGGCGAGGGCGGGCCCGAGGCGGCGGAGGTCATCGTCCCCGGGGCGCCTGCTGGCATCGCGCTGGTCGTCGAACGGCGCGAAGGCGAGTGGTTCGCCGTCCCGCAGCCCGGTGCTTCCATCCGGTTCGACGGCCGGCCCCTCACCGCCGCTCGCGAGCTCCACAAGGACGACGTCCTTTCGGTCGGAGACGCGCAGATCGTCGTGCTGGACGATTCGCGCACCCGGCTGCGACTGGATGTGCAGCACCTCGTCGGCAACCAGACGATTCCGCCGGTCGTCACCGTCGCGGCGGTGGACGTCGATACCGGCGACGAAGACATCGAGATTCGCGCCATCCCGACCGGCGTCGGTGCACAGCCGGCCGCCGCGGTGCTCACCGCCGAAAGGACTCAACGCGCGGCGAGGCCGCCCCGGAGGCCGCTGTCTCGAAAAGCGGTCATAGCGATCGCCGCGTCCCTCGCCGTTCTCGCCCTCTTCACCATCCTCATCTCAAGCCTCCAGCCTGTCGAGATCGACGTCCGCCCCGAGGATGCGGACATCAGCACGCCGGGGACACTGCTCTCGTTCCGGAGCGGCGGGTCGTTGCACATGCTCTCGGGTACGCATGTCGTGCGTGCCGAGCGCGAGGGTTATTACCCCGCGGAAGTCAGCGTCACGGTCGAGAGCGACAAGGATTCGCTCGCACGCATTCGTCTCGCGAAGCTCCCCGGCAAACTGCGTGTGGATACGGATGGTGTCGCCGCCTCCGTCTTCGTGGATGGCGAGGAAGTCGGGAAGGCGCCGGGCGAAGTCGTCGTGCCGCCGGGCCCGCGCACGGTCACGTTGCGCGCGCCTCGTTACCTGGATCACGTCGCCAACATCGAGATCGAAGGCGGCGGCGAGCGTCAGGATCTGAAGGCGACGCTGCAACCTTCCTGGGGAACGATCAAGGTCACCGCGGTCCCGGAAGGCGCCACGATCGCCGTGGACGGGAACGAAGTCGGGCGCGCACCCGCGTCCGTCGAGGCGGACTCGGGCGTGCGCCGCGTGACGATTTCGGCGCCGAACCTCAAGACCTGGGAAAGCAGTGTCGTCGTGAAGGCGGGCGAGACGCTCGCGCTCGGCCCCATCACCCTGGGCCAGCCGGACGCGGAGTTGACGCTGCGGTCGAATCCCACCGGCGCGGAGATCACCATCGCCGGAACGTATCGCGGCCGCACGCCGATGAACGTGGAGCTTGCCGCGGGCATCAACCACGAAATCGTCGCGACGCTCCCGGGGCACACGAACTGGACGCGCAGGCTGTTCGCGGAGCCCGGGAAGAAAGTCACGCTGGATGCGAAGCTGGATCCCATCGTCGCGCCCGTCACCGTGAGGGGCGAGCCTGCGGACGCGGAGCTCCTCGTCGACGGCAAGCCGCGCGGGAAGACGCCGCAGTCCCTGCAGCTGAGCGCAGTCGATCATGTCATCGAGGTGCGCAAGGAAGGCTTCGTCCCGTTCACCGGCACGGTCACTCCCGCGCTCGGGCTCGAACGGCTCGTGGAGTACAAGCTCATCTCCGCGGACCGCGGAACTGCGTTGCTTGAATCCGCGCCGGTGGTGAACACGAAGACCGGCTACGCGCTGCGGCTCGTTCCCCCCGGCTCGTTCATGATGGGCAGCGAGCGTCGCGAGCAGGGCCGGCGCCCGAACGAAGGCCTTCGGCCGGTGACGCTGAAGCGCCCTTTTTACATTGGCGTCACGGAGGTCACGAACGCGGACTTCCGCAAGTTCAGGCCGAATCACGTGTCGGGGTACGTCGAGAAGAAGACGTTCGATCTCGATGCGCAGCCTGTCGTGCAGGTGAGCTGGAACGACGCCGCGGCCTACTGCAACTGGCTCTCCGAGAAGGAAGGCCTGCCGCCCGCGTATGAGCAGGGCGGCGGCAAGTATTCGCTGAAGAAGCCCGTCACCATCGGCTATCGCCTCCCCACCGAAGCCGAGTGGGAATACGCGGCGCGTTTCGTGTCGCCCGGGAAGGTTCGCCGTTTTCCGTGGGGCGATGCGCTGCCCGTGGCGCCTCGAAGCGGAAACATCGCGGGCACCGAAACGGGTGGCCAGCTCGAGGCGCAGATCGACGGATATCGCGATGACTATCCGGTCGTCGCGCCAGTCGCGAAGTTCGAGCCGTCGCCGCTCGGACTGCACGATCTCGGCGGCAACGTGTCCGAGTGGGTGAACGATTTCTATCTTTCCTTCGTCGACCCGAGCCCGGTCACGGATCCCCTCGGGCCCGAGCAGGCGGCGCTGCACGTCGTGCGGGGCGCGAACTGGAAGACCGGCAGCGTCGGCGAGCTGCGGTTCGCGTGGCGCGATTCCGCGCCGGAGCCGAGCCAGACCATCGGCTTCCGGGTGGCGCGCTACGCCGAATGATCTGAGGAGCACAGACGATGAGACGACTTGATCTGCCTCGGCGTCGGGCGTTGCCCTCCCGATGGGCCGTTCTCGTGCTGCTGGCCTGCATTCTCGCGTCCCTCTTCATCGGGATGAACGCGCCGCGGGCGCAGAACACGCCTTCGAAGGCGGAGTCCTCCGCCACGATCGAGGACGATCCGACGCTCGTGCCGGACGCCGGCGAGTCCGCCGACAACAACGTCACCTTCCCCGTGGATATCTGATCCCGTGAAACCGCTGGTCATCGAGCTGATCGATCGCAGCGTCGCGCTGGCCCGCGACGGCGAAGTGCTCGTGAGCGCGCCGAGCGCCGTGTTCGACGGCAGCAGTCCGGACGGCACGGCCGCGACCGCGCCGGGGAAGAACGCGTGGCATGCACTTCGTCGCCAGCCGCGTTCGACTTCGTCGCGCCATCTCAGCTCGATCATCAGCGACAGATCGAACGTCTCGCCGGGTGCGCGGAACGAGGCGCTGGTTGCGGCAGAGCTTTCGGAGCATCTCGCGGCTCACCCGCCTCGTGAGGGCGAGCGCGTGTGGATCGCCGTGCCGGTCCGCGCCGACGCGGGCGGGCTCGGCTCCGTGCTCGGCATCGCGCATGGACTTGGGCTGGCGGTGGACGGGTTTGTCGATGCGGCCGCCGTAACGGTTGCCTCGCTGGGCGCTGGCACCGGGCGCGGCGCCATCGTCCTGGAGCTCGGGCTGCACCACGCCGCGGCCACTGCGGTGGAGATGGGCGGTCAAGCGCGCCGCCGTCGCGCGGTGGTTTCCGACCTCGGCGGCCTGGTGGAGCTGTACGACGCGTGGCTCAACCTCGTCAGCACTGCGATGGTCAAGCGCACGCGCTTCGACCCGTTCACCAACGCGGATACCGAACAGCAGTTGTTCGACGCGCTTCCCGCACTCACGCGGCAAGCCGCCGAAGCCGGCAGCACGACCGCTGCCGTCTCGACGGGTGAAACACGGTTCGAGGTTTCCCTGAGCCGCGATCAGTTCGCCGAAGCCGCGCAGCCGATCTACCGCGAGCTCGTGAGGCTTCTGCATTCGCTCAGGCCCGCAGGTTCCGAGATCGCGATCGTGCTGCCCGAAGCGGTGGCCGTGCTGCCAGGCCTGCGCGAGATGCTGCAGCAGTTCGTCGGCTGCGAGCTCGTCGCAACGCCCGAGGGTTTCGCGGCTGCGGCGACATCGCTCCTCGATCTGCCAGAGTCCAAACCCGGCGACCCGGTGCGCCTGCTTCGCAAGCTGCCGGTGCGCGAGCAGCCGGATCTTGCCGCGCGCGTGACGCGCGAAGTGCTCGGCCGTTCCGGCGCGCGCGCAGCTCCGCCCTCGCATGTGCTGTTCGACGGCCGCGCGATTGCGCTCGGCGCGAGCCCGCTCGTCGTCGGTCGCTCGCCGAACCAGCCCGGCGGTGTGAACGCGCTGGCGCTGCCGGATGGACTTGCGGGCGTGTCGCGTCGTCATTGCACGTTCGTGAGGAACGACGACGAGCTCGTGCTCGTGGATCACAGCAATTACGGCACGTTCGTGAACGGCGAGCGCGTGTCGGAGCTCGTGCGCATTTACGCGGGAGACAAGGTCCGGCTCGGCGAGCCGGGCGTGGAGCTCTCCCTCATCTCCATAGGGAGCTGAACGTGCGCCGCCGCCGCTCAGTCGAGGTTTTCAGCCTGTCGTTCCTCGACTGCATCTGCTGCGGCTTCGGCGCGGTCATCCTGTTCTACACGATCATCAGCGCCCAGAGCAGCATCGATCGTACGCGTAACAACGACGACCTCATCGCGCAGGTGAACAAGCTCGAAGAGGAAGTGCTCGTCGGCACGCGCAACCTCGTCGCCCTGCGCAACACGCTTGAGAAAACCGAAAGCGAGACCGCGAGCGCCTCTGCGCGCGCGACGAAATTGCTGCAGGACCTGAAGGTCCAGCGCCTCGAAATGTCCGCATACGATGCGACCAGCCTCGCCCGCCGCGAGCGCATCGAGAAATTGAAGGCGGACATCAAGTCGCTCGAGGAGGGCACGCGCAGGCTCGAAGGCGGAGCGATAGACAAGGCTCCGCCGGGGCAGGAGATCAAGGCGTTCCGCCAGAGCGGCGGCGACCGGCGGTACATCACCGGCATCAAGATGCGCGGCAAGCGCGTGCTCATCCTGCTGGACCGGTCGGCGAGCATGCTTCACCAGGATCTCGTCAACGTGATCCTGCTGCGCAATTCGGATGAGCTGAAGAAGCGCACCGCCTCCAAGTGGCGCCGCGCGATCGACACCACGAACTGGATCGTCACGCAGCTGCCGCCCGACGCGCAGTTCCAGATCTATGGCTTCAACACCAAGGCAGAAGCCGTGCTCACCGGCACCACCGGCAAGTGGCAGGACGCGAACGACCCGCTTGCGCGCTCCAAGAACATCGAAGCGCTGAACCAGATCACGCCTCAGGAAGGGACGAGCCTCATCAACGCGTTCGCGGCGGTGAAGGCCATGAACCCGCTTCCCGACCAGGTGATCCTGATCACGGACGGCCTGCCGACGCAGGGCAAGAGCCCTGGCCTGCGCAAGTACATCGACGCCGGCGGGCGCGCGCGTCTCTTCGACGACGCCGTGGGCGCGCTGCCCGAGAAGGTGCCGGTGGACATCATCCTCCTGCCGATGAAGGGCGACCTGCCGGCCGCGCATCGCTTCTGGCAGCTCGCGCGTTTCACCAACGGCATCCTGCTCATGCCCTCGAAGGACTGGCCATGAAGCTCCCGCGGCGCACCGTCGAGGTCTTCAGCCTCTCGTTCCTCGACTGCATCTGCTGCGGCTTCGGGGCGATCATCCTGCTGCTCGTGCTCACCGAGTACGGCCAGCCCATCCAGATCGAGGAAAGCCGCGAGCGCCTGAACGGCCAGGTGCAGCTCCTCACCGAGCAGCTCCACACCATCCGCGGCGAGACGGACCAGCTCAATCGGGAACTGAAGGGCAAGATCGAGCAGCTCCAGAAGGAGCGCGGCCGGTTGTCGCAGCTCGCCGGCGATCTCACGAACGTCGGCGGCCAGTACGCCGCGAGCAAGAAGGAGGCGGCGGCCACCAACATTGTCGAGACCGAGCTCGTCTCCGCCTACCAGACGCTCACGGAAGAGATGAAGCGGCTCCTGCAGAACCAGGCGACGCGGCCCAAGAGCGAAGCCATCGGCGGGATCCCCATCGACAGCGAGTACATCATCTTCATCGTCGACACGTCGGCGAGCATGACGAGCGGGCACTGGAAGGAGGCCCAGGCGATCGTCCAGGAGATCCTCAGCATCTACCCGAAGGTGAAGGGCATGCAGATCATGGACGACGAGGGCAAGGTGATGCTGAGCCATACGCGCGGCCAGTGGCTCAACGACACGGAGGCGCAGCGCAAGGGCATCATCGACCGCATGAAGAACTGGCGCGCCTTCAGCAATTCCAGCCCCGTCGAGGGCATCCGGGAGGCGATCCGTACGTACTGGGCGCCGGACAAGCGGATCAGCCTGTACGTGGTGGGCGACGAATTCACGGGGGACTCGATCCAGCAGGCCCTGGACGAGGTCGCGGCCATCAACAAGCCCGACAGGGAGGGTCGACGCCTGGTGCGCATCCATGCCATAGGCTTTCCCGAAACGCCCGGCATGACGCCGTTTACAAGCATTCGGTTTTCGGCCCTAATGCGCCTGATGTGCGAGCAGAACAACGGCACGTTCGTCGGCATCACCGGTTGAAACATCCGGGCTCACGAGACGGGATGGGCGCGCCATGCTTCGCAACCTGCCAAAGCTTCGTAACCTGAGTCTCCTCGCTGCCTGCGCGGTGGTCCTCACCGCGTGCGGGGGTGTCGAAATCAAGCCGACGGCGCCGCTCCCGAAGCCGATCCTGCAGGCGATGCCCGCGCACGTCGGGCTCGTGATCCCCGGGGATATGCGCGATTTCACGCACAGCGAGACCCGGTGGGGCGTCGATTGGACGGTCTCGCTCGGCGAGGGCCACAAGAACCTCATGCTCCAGGTCCTGAAGGAAACCTTCGCCGAGGTGCGCGAGTTCAGGGATATCGAGGAAGCCAAGGCCTCGCCGGGGCTAAAGGCCATCTTCGAGCCACGCATCGAGAACTACTCGTTCGTGACCGCGCGCGAGACCGGCGGGCGCTATTACGCAGTGACCATCCGGTACCGGATCGAGCTCTATTCGCCCGAGGGCGAGAAGGTGGACAGCCTTACGCTCACGGGCTACGGCAATGCGCTCGCCAAGGGCATCTCGAGCGGCAAACCGCTCACCGAGGCGAGCCGGGCCGCCATGCGCGACGCGGCGGCCAAGTTCCTCGTGCAATTTCCTGAGCAGTCCACCGGCATTCGCCTCGCGAAGAACGAGGCCCTGGCGCCGGAGACGCATACTGCCGGCGTGGATGTCGGCGGCATCGAGACGGTGCCGATCGAAGAAGAGGCAGTGACCGTGGATGCGGGTTCGGCGGTTCCCGGGTCTGCGCCGTCCGCCACGCCGAATGAGTCGGAGCCGCCTGCCGAAAGCGCTCCGGCGGTGCCCAAGGCGTCCTGAATTCGAGTTGTCGGTTCGGGGAGCCGCGCGTAGAAGCTGCGGCCGGGGCGGGCGCTAGCTGTCCGCCTGTTTGGACTTGACGAGCATCCGCTCGCGAAGCGTGACGCCTTCCGTCACGACCGATTCGCCGTTCTCGATGCGCGGGCTGTAACGCGCTTTCTTCACCGCGGAAACGACGGAACGCTTGGCGCTGTCCGTGGCGTCGCCTTCGACGACCTCGACGTTATCCGTGCGCCCGTCCTTCATGACGTTGAAGCGGACGACGACATAGCGTTCTTCGGCTTCGTTCGGGTCCAGCTTCGAGCGCTTCACGGACGACGGCGGCGGACGATAGGCCAGCAGCCGCGGCGTCGAGAGCAGAGACGTGTCGCCCGTGAGATTCAGCTCTTTCCAGGCCTCTTTGTACGTTTCCACACCGCGCCCGAGCGCGCCGGCGCTGATGAACCAGTCGCCGAGCTCGATGAAGGCTTCGGCGCGCTTGCGGTGGTCCACCGGCTTGCTCTTGTCGATGGCCTGGAGCGACAGGCGCAGCGCGCGCTCGCCGTCCGGATTCAGGCGCGAGCCGTCCACGGGCATGGCGGAAAGCTCGCCGCTCGTCGCGAAGGTGTCCTGGCTGGGCTCTTCCACGCCGTTCACGAATTCGAGGCGATAGCTGCGGGCGATGCCGAGAAGCGGATCCACGGCGAGCATCGATCCGCGCCCGCCGTTCTGCTCGGCAATCGTCAGCGCCCGCGCGTACAGGAGGCGCGCGCTCGTGTAGCGACCGATCTGCTCCAGCCACCGCCCGTATCGATCCAGAGGCCCGAGCATGCGCACGTCCATGCGCCCGAACGCGTTCTCCGCGACGCGCAGCGCGTACTGCTGCTCCTTCTCCGCTTCGGCGGTGAGATCGAGGGCAACGTAGCTCGCGATCAGCGGTTCCAGGATTTCGAGCTGCCCGGGGTTGAAAAGACCATCCAGGTTGCGACTCAGGTCGACGGCGCGCTTCAGCGTCGTGGCCGCGTCCACGTACTCTTTCTCGGCGAAGTGCGTGCGGCCGAGGCCCTGCAGAGGCCGCAGCAGCTGCCGGTCCGTGTTGCCGGCGGTGGCCTCGAGGATCTCGATGCTGCGCTGGTATTCCTTCTCGGCCGCCTCGTAATCCTTCAGCCGGTAATGGACCGTGCCGAGGTTCGTGAGCGGATTGACGAGCGCGCGGTTGTCCTTGCCGTACTGCTCTTCCGTCAGCTCCACGACTTTCTGCGCGAGCGGGAGAGCCTCCTGGTAGCGCTTCGCGTCGAAGGCTTCCCGGAACTGCCGGTTGGCCTCGAACCGGTCCGCATCGGTGACGGCCGCCGCGGACCCGCTGCACCAGATGGCGACGCAGCCTGCGAGGCAGGCCGCGGTCACCGCGATTCGGCCGGACGCGTCACGCGCTTTTTTCATCGTGCGGCGATCCTAACGCTTCTCGAAGAGGTAATGCGAGACGAACCATTCGCGTCCTCCGTTATATCCCCACAGCTCCGCACATGCCATGAAGAAGACGCGCCAGTAGACCCACCAGCGGGTCGCCTGATCCGGGCCGTACGCCTTCGCGAGGATGGGCATCACCTCGGCACGCTTCGCGTCCATGTTCGACAGCCACGCTTCGCTCGTCCGCTGATAGTGCGTGCCGGACACCTGCCAATGGTCGACGAGCCGCACGTCGCGCTGAAAATACAGCAGCAGGTCGTCGCTCGGCATGATGCCGCCGGTGAAGAAATACTTCGCCATCCAGTCACTTTCGTCGCGCGTCTCGAAGGGGTACGCGTACTCCCGGTGCGTGAATATGTGTACGAACAACGTCGCGGCGGGCTTCATCCAGGAGGCAACCCGCTCCAGCAGAAGCTCGTAGTTGCGCATGTGCTCGAACATCTCGACGGACACCACCCGGTCGAATTGTGGGTTCCCCGTAAGGTCCAGCCGGTTCATGTCGCAGGTGACGATCTCGAGGTTGGTGAGCCCGCGTTCCCGGGCCCGCGCGTCGATGAACTGCTTCTGGGTGCGCGAATTGGATACGGCCACGATCTGCGAGCGGGGATAGTGCTTCGCCATCCACAGGCTGAGGGAACCCCAGCCGCATCCGAGCTCCAGGATGCGCTCGCCGTCCTGCAGCCGGGCGCGCTGGCAGGTGAGCGCGAGCATCCGTTCTTCTGCCGTCTGTAACGATTCCGTAGCCGATTCGTAATAGCAGCACGAGTACTTCAGGTTGGGGCCGAGCGCGTGGAGGTAGAACTCCGTCGGCACCTCGTAGTGCTGGGCGTTCGCATCGCTCGTGTTGATCGCGATGGGGCTCGCCTTGAGGCGCGCGATGAGGTCCATGAGCCGCTTCTGCTGGGCTTCGGGACTGCCCGCATCCTCTTCGCGCAGGCGCTGCGCGAGCAGCTTGCGGATGCCGCGGCGGATGAGCCAGTCCGGCACCGCGTCCCGCTCCAGGAGACGCATCGAAAAACTGGGAGGTGCCTCGGCGGCTACGGTCGCATTCATTGCTCGATCCTCTTGGGAAACCACGGGACAAAACCGCTCGTGCGGGCCTGGTAGAGGCGGTAGCGCTCGCCCTTGGAGCGAAGCGCCTGTTCCTCCGTCGCCTTGATGCCCGTCACGTTGATCAGGAAATGCAGCATCAGCACCGGCATCGCCATCGCGATCCAGCCATGCGGCGAGGCCACGGCGAACACGGCATAGGCGATCCAGATGAGCCACTCGAAGAAGTAGTTCGGGTGCCGCGAGTAGCGCCACAGCCCGACATCACACACCGCGCCCTTGTTGGCCGGGTCGCGCTTGAACGCAGCGAGCTGCGCGTCGGCGACGGTCTCGCCCAGCAGTCCTGCCACAAAAAGGGCGGCGCCTGCGATTTCCAGCGGATGCAGCTGCGGCGCGCGATTGAAGCAGGCGAGAAGCAGTGGAAGCGTGAGGAACGCATTGAGCACCGCCTGGAATTCGAAGAAGCCGAGGAACTTCAGGTTGAGGTTGCCGCTCGCGCCCCACTCCTTGCGCAGCTGCGTGTAACGCCCTTCTTCCGGCTCGCCGATGATGCGCTTGGCGAGATGCCAGCCGAGACGCAGGCCGTGAGCGGCGAACATCGAAGCGATGAGCACGCGACGGGGCAGATGTCCCGGAGCCAGGGCAGCGTACAGGACGGCGAGCACGGCGAAATTGCCCGACCAGCCAATATCCACGTAGCTGAAGTTGTGATTGCGGATGCCGAGCCACCAGAGGCCGAGCATGATGAGCACGACGACCAGCGTTCCGAGCAGCAGCAGTGCCCAAGCGTTCTCGATCACGCCGCGCTCCCCGAAGGTCCGGTGTGAGTGTCGCTCCGAGCGGCGCGCCGATTGAGGGCCTGCTTCAGCAGAACGCGGAATATCCGATACAGCACGAAGATCAGGACCGGCCCGAGAAGGATCCACCCCAACGCGGCGTGCACGATGGCATCCCACAGCACCGTGATCGCATGCAGCGCGCCGATGGCCATGAGGCGAAACCCTTCTTCGATCGAGAGCGGTTGAGGAGCGATGCCCATCACGCTCTCGCCCACGCGCACGAACGGAATGATCAGCGCGAGCTGCAGCGGCGACGCGAGATAGTTCACGAGCTGGATCGCCGGCAGATTGAGCCTCAGCACGATGGCGATGACCGTGCACAGCACCGTCGATACGCCGAGCACCGGAAAGATCCCGACGCCGAGCCCGAACGCGAGGCTGAGCGCGATCTTCTCCGGCGTGACGCCCTGGCGAAGCAGATCGAGAATCGGCTCGATCAGCTTTCGGCGCACGAACGCGCGCACGCGGCCTTTCCCCTCAGCCTCAGCCATGGCGCGCCGTCAGCAACGTGGACATCGGCTGATCCGGCGGCAGCCGCCGTAGCTGCAGGAGCACATAAACGGACATCGCGATGTTGCCGAGAAGCAGAATGGCAACGAGCCATCCGATGCGCGGGGCCACGCGCCGTTCCTTGTACGCAAGCCACACGTAGAACGTGATGAATCCGAAGTACGCGTCGAACAGCGTGGCGATGGTCCAGCCATTGTCCGGCGCCTGCGTGAGGCCGCCCCATTCCCACACCGGCTGACGCAGGCTCGCCCACGTGGTCACCGCGAGCATCGCGACGAGAATCGTGCCGAACACAATCTGGAGGGCGGCCCTGGCGTGCATGCTAAGCTCGCATCTCGCGACGACTAAGAACGAACAAGCGGATTTCCTTTCGATGGCCCACTATGAGCAATGACGAACCGAAGGTAGCCCTGCTCGCAGGGGCCAGCGGGCTCGTAGGTGGATACGCGCTCGATAGTCTGCTGGATGCACCAGACTTCGCGCGAGTGTTCGCCATTTCGCGACGCCCCCTGGGTCGGGAGCACCCGCGGCTGGCAAACCGCATCGTCCAGTTCGACAAGCTGGAAGCGCAGCTGAAAGGCACCACCTGCCACGTCGCCTTCTGCTGTCTCGGCACCACGCGGAAGAAGGCCGAAGGCAGCGAAGAAGCGTTTCGCGAAGTGGACTACGACCTCGTTCTCTCGTTCGCCCGCGCGGCGCGCGCCGCCGGCGCGCAGAGATTCGTCGTCGTGACGTCGGCAAAAGCCGACCCTGCATCGAAATACATGTATCTCAGGGTGAAGGGCGAAGTGGAGCAGGCGCTCGAGCGAGTTGGCTTCCCGTCCCTCGACATCCTGCAGCCGAGCGTGCTTCTCGGCTGGCGCAAGGAGCTGCGACCGCTCGAGCTTCTTTCAATGGCCGCGATGCCTCTCGTCAACCCGTTCCTCACAGGAACGCGCGCGAGCCTTCGCGCCATTTCGGCGCGCACGGTCGCCCAGGCGATGATCGGTGCCGCGCGCTCGAATCGGCGCGGCACATACCGCTACACGTGGCAGGCGATCCAGCAGCTCGCCGCGATAAAGCCCGTGCGCAACGTGCCCTTCAATCCGAAGCAGCAATCCGGCGCGAGGTAAGGCTCAGGCGATCGCGGATCCACACGAGCGCCGCGGTCACCACCACGACGGCGGGAGCCACGAGCTGCGCGCTGCGCGTGGGTTCCCAGGCCTGCGCCACTTCGATCAGCAGTGCGGCCGTGAGCATCCCCACGAGCGCTCGCCCCAGAGGCACGCGAGCTTCCCGCAGCAACCAGACCGCTCCGGCGTAGAAGAAGCCGATCTCCAGGAGCCCGGGCTCGCCTGCGTTGAGGCGCGCCGTGAGCGGTGGCACCGTGAGCCATGCGAATTCCGGCGCGCCGGAAAAATCGAACGGCGCGAGCGCGTAGAACACGAACGCGGGCGCGGACCAGAGCAGCGTGAGCCGCGCGGCCTGTTGCTCGCGAGCGGCCATCATGTGCCAGATGAGCGGCAGCGCCACGATGAACGCTACGCATTCCGTGATCGCCAGTCGTTGATCGCGGAACACGATGCGAGCGACAAGTGCCACGAGCGCACAGGCCGCGAAAAGTTTCCAGAAGCTGGAAGGCCGCAGCAGGCTGCGCAAAACGGCGGCCAGCAGCAGGAAGCTCGCAAGGAACCCAGCGAACGCGCTGCTGCTCCAGTCCCAGTCCAGCGCGTGCGACGGATTCGTGAAGTACCAGATGACCCGTGGCGCCACCGGCATGAACGGCGCGGCGTGCATGGCGATCCAGAGCGCCACGATCACGACGGCGATGATGTCCGGCTGGTTGCCGCGCAGTTCCGGCAGCGCGGGCCTGAGCCCGAGCCCTCTCGCACCCAGTGCGAGCAACGACGCGATGCCCGCGCTGGTGGCGTTCACGAGCACGTCGAACACGAAGGGATCGCGGCTCTTCGTCATCGCCTGCGCAAGCTCGATGAGCAACGACAGACCCGCGCCGCAGCCGATCGCAAAGAAGAACCGCCGGAGCGGCCCCCACCGCCGGGGCGCGAGCGAGGTTACGAGCGCGCCGAAGGGCAGGTAGAAGATCAGGTTCGCGATGAGGTCCGAGCGCACCGGCTTGCGCCACTCGAGCGCGCGCGTCCACTCGGACTGGCCGAAGCGCACGAGGCGCATCGGATCGAATTCGAACGGATAGAGCGACGCGTACACCATGAACAGCACGGTGAACGCGAGCAGCCACGCCGTGGCTTTGCGAAGCGCTCGCTCGGATGCGTGTGCCGTTCTCGTCATAGCGTGCGCCAAGTGTAACGTGACGCAGTTAACATTCCGGCCCCCGCAGCCCCTTCGCCCGCGACGAGAGCGGGTCAATAGTTGACGTAACGCTCAACGGCCCCCGACCCATTGCGAATACATTTCGCCCCACGGAAGAGCGCGGGACCGTTTTCATCGACTTCATCGACATGCAGGGGTGGGTTTTCAGGAGTCGCACGGGCCGGCGGATTGCCGCGGCGATGCTCGCCGTCGCACTGCTGCCCGTCCTGCTGTTCGCCATTCTTTCCGCGCGCGCCACGAGCGAGGCCGACGAGGCCTACCTCGAGCGTCGCCTCACGGGGGTGAGCCAGGCCTACGCCCGCAGCCTGCGCTCCCGGCTGGGTGCCGCGGACACGGTGGTGCAGAACCTCACGGCCCGGGACGTGGGCTACGACGGCTCGTTCCTGCGCCAGCAGATCGTCAATTCCCGGGCGTTCAAGTCCGCTGTGGTCGTCGACCCCGACGGTGGGGCCATGGCTGGGGCCCCCGGGCTGAAACCGACCGCCACGCAGCTCGTGAGCCTGCGTGCCGGGCAGACCGTGGTGCTCCGAGCCGAGCTCGAAGGGCAGGCGCCCTCCGTGTTCCTCGCGCGTGCCGTCACCGCTGGCGGCTTCCAGCGCCTCGCCTACTTCGAGATCGCTCCGGACTGGCTCTGGAAGGACCTGGGCATCCTCCCCACCTCGATTGCGGTCGTGGACGCCGACGGGCTCGTGGTGCAGTCCACCATTCCGCTCATGCCCGAAACCGGGCGGATGTTCGCGCACGAGATCCGTGCAGCCGCCGAAAACAGCCGCCGCTCGGCGAGCCAGGCGCTCGCGTGGCAGGGCGCGGGCGAGGCGTGGCACGGGGTCCTGACGCACCTCTCGCTGCTGGACGAGCGCGTCATCACCGTTCCATGGGCGGTCGTGGCGCTGGATCGCGAGACCGCCTTCTTTGCGCGCTCCGCTTCGATCTGGGCGTTGCTGCCGACAGTCGCCATCGCGGCGCTGTTGCTGGCGTGGCTCGCGGCTTCGTGGATATCCCGGCGGCATGTCCCCGCACTTCAGGCGCTGGAGAGCGGCCTGCGCTCGCTGGCGGAGCGGCGATACGAGCGGCTCACGATTCCCGCGGCCGACGAGGCGCAGGACACCGTCCGCACGTTCAACACGACCGTCGAGCGGATCGAAGAGCAGTTTCACGCGCTGGAGACCCTCGGAGAGATCGACCAGCTCCTGCTCGGATCCCCCGAGCTTGAGCAAATGCTCGAATCCATCCTCGAGCGCGTTCAGAAGGTCACGCGTTGTCACAGCGTGGGCATCACGCTGCGCGACGCCGATGCTCCCGGCCGCGGCCGCATCTACATGGCTGCGAACGGCCTCACGGGCCTCCCGGTCAGCCGCGTGGAGCTTGACGGCGACATGGTCGAGACGCTCGCCACCGAGAAACAGGGGCTCACGATCACCCGCTGCGAGGAGTACCGGCACAGTTTCCTCCGGCCCCTGAGCGAGATCGGCTCCGAGTTCTTCTGGGTCTGGCCCGTGATGCCGGGCGAGAAGGTGGAAGCCATTCTCGCAGTGGGATATCGCGAAGCGCCGGGCACGGACCCGCTGGTGGCGGCCTGCGGCGGGCAGTTCGCGCATCGCCTGGCGATCGCGCTTTCGAAGACGGCTCGCGACGAGCGGCTGCATCGGCAGGCGCACTACGATCCGCTGACGTCCCTGCCCAACCGTCTGCTGTTCCTCGACCGGCTCGCGCAGGAGATCGCGACCGTCAGCGCCGGGCTCGGCCGGGGCGCGCTGCTGTACATCGACCTCGATCACTTCAAGCGCGTGAACGACACCGTCGGTCACGCCGCCGGAGACCAGCTGCTGACCATCGTCGCGCAGCGCCTGCGCTCCTGCGTGAAAGACGGCGACACTGTCGCACGACTCGGCGGCGACGAGTTCACCGTGATCCTTCGCAACGTCGCGGATCCCGACGCCGCGCGCTCGATAGCCGATCGCATCATCGAATCCCTGCAGCTGCCGGTGAACATCGGCGGCAAGGATCACTACGTCGCTGCGAGCATCGGCATCACGCTGTTCCCCGACGATGGCCATACCATCGAAGAGCTGATGCGCAACGCGGACACCGCGATGTACCGCGCGAAGGAGCTCGGTCGCGGCCGTGCGATGTTCTTCGACCTCAACATGACCGGGAAGCCGTCGGCGCCGACCGAGACGGGTCTGCACCGCGCGCTTCGTCGCCGCGAATTCTCACTGTTCTATCAGCCGCAGTTCTCCGTCTCCGATGGATCGCTCGCGGGCCTGGAGGCGCTGCTGCGCTGGCAGACGCCGCGGGACGGCGTGCGCTATCCGGCTGAGTTCGTTCCGGCGGCGGAAGAGAGCGGCCTAATCGTCGACATCGGCGGATGGGTGCTCGACACCGCGTGCGCGCAGCTCGCGCAGTGGCGCGAGCAGGGCATCGCTCCGCCGCGCCTCGCGCTGAACGTGTCGGCGCAGCAGCTCAAGCACTCGGAATTTCCGAAGGCGGTTCGCCGGGCGCTCGACAAGCACAACATCCCGCCGCAGCTTCTGGAGCTGGAGCTCACGGAAAGCGTCTTCGCGGACGAGGCGGCCGGCGAGGCGCTGGTGCGCTTGTCGCAGATCGGCGTTCACCTTGCGCTCGACGACTTCGGCACGGGCTACTCCTCGCTCAACTACCTGCGCCAGTACCCGATCGGCACGGTGAAGATCGATCGCGCGTTCCTCGAAGAGGTGCCGCAGAACCCGCAGTCCGCGACGCTCGTCGAGACGATCGTCGTGATGTCCCACGCGCTCGGGAAGCGCGTCGTGGCAGAAGGCATCGAGGTGGTGGAGCAGCTGGAGTTCCTGAAGGAGCGCCACTGCGACGTCGCCCAGGGCTTCTATCTGGCGCGCCCGCTCGCCACGACCGCCGTCACCGAGTTGCTGCAGGCGCGATCGCTCGCGGGCCAGCCGCCGGGCGAGGCGCGCGAGGTCGGCTGAGGCGAAGGGGACGACGGGACGTACGTCGCCGGCGAGTCCGGCTTCAGCCGTGTGCTGAGGGCGCGCGGGCAAACGCGCCTTCAGCCGCTATGGCACCGCTGACGTTCTCGTCACAGGCCGTTCGAATGCGCAGCCCGCCGATCACGGGTTAGGATCGGACCGTGAATCTGCGAGTCCCACTCACCGTATTCATCGTGTCGTTCGTAGCCAGCGGCTGCGCGTCCACCGTGCGTGCGCCCGAGCAGTCGGGCGAATCCGGCCCGCGGGCTGCGCAGGAGCGGCCATCCGAGCGCGAGCAGACCGTCGGTCAGAAGGTCGTCAGCATCGCCCAGGGTCTCATCGGGACGCCCTACCGCTACGGCGGCGACACTCCGAAGAAGGGTTTCGATTGCAGCGGGCTCGTGTACTACAGCTTCGACAGGCTGGGCGTGAAGGTCCCGCGTACCGCGGCCGACCAGCGCAGCGCGGCTGAGCGCATCAAGCGGGACGATCTGGAGCCGGGCGACCTGGTTTTCTTCCGGAGCAGCAAGGGGCGGGTGGATCACGTGGGGATCTACGCCGGGGACGGCCGGTTCATCCATGCGCCGAACGCCGGAAAGGTAGTGTCCTACGCGTATCTGGACGATCCCTATTACCGCAAGCATTTCGTCAGCGCGGGGCGCTTCGAGGTGTCGCTGTAGGGATACGTCTTCCGTTATGTCATGTCTTGGATAAACTAAGTAGAACTCGAATACAGGTAATCCAGTCGGGTGTGAGAGTTAGCACATAACAATGCTTGACGCTCATTCGCGACGCGTTGACACTGGCACCTCGAAAGTGAAAAGGGCAAACCCGTCGAAAGGCGGGGACGCAAAGCCACCGGTCTAAAGGAGCGAGCTCCTACGACGGCGGGGCTGCCACGAACCGCGCCAAGGCGCGTGCTTCCAGCAGTTCCCCCCACCGTTTGAGAGCGTCGGCTCGACGAGTCCAGTGGCCGTTCAGGGCGGCACGGGGTCGGGGAACGAACATGAGTCCACAAGCACGCATGGCAGCCGGTACTGCACCACATCCGGAAGCCGGGGTCTCGGCGGGCGCGGAAGACGCCGGCGCGGGCCCGTTCGTCATCAATCTCACTTCATCCACCACGCCGATGGCGCTGGCCCATCCGGACACGCCTGAGCTCAAGCGCTTCACCTTTTTCGTCAGCCGCCGTCGCGAGGACAATCGCGAGCGGTTCCGTCTCCACATGGGCTACTTCTCCACGCTGGCCGAGGCGGAGGAGTGGCTGAACGTCATTCGCGACCTTTACCCGGGTGCCTGGGCCGGCGAAGCGCCTGGCAAGAAGCTGCGCGCGCGTCAGGCAGCGGCCGAGCTTGCGAAGCAGCTTCCGCCCCCGCCGCCGGTGAAGCGTGCGGCTGCTGCGGCGTCGCCTGCTCCCGTACAGAAGGCGCCGGCCGTAACAGTGACTCCGGTGCGTGCTCCTGCGGCGCCAGCCGCGCAGGCGCCGATTGTCGTTCCGACTTTGCAGGCCGCGCCTGCCGTTGCTTCGCAGACTGCGGTCGCTGCTACACCGATGCTTGAGGCTGTTGCCCAGGCAGCGGCTGCTCTGGCTGCGGCCGCGAAGAGCGTCGCCTCGCAGTCGAGCGTGTCCGCTCCGATTTCGTTTGAAGCGCCGCCGCCGGCTACGCCGGCTCCGGCGCGCCCCAAGGCTGCGCCTCCTGCCGCTGCTGCTGCGCCTGCCGTTGCTTCACCGCCCGCTGGCGCGCCGCGCGCGGCAACCCGGTCTGCCGCTCCTGCGCAGCCCGCAGCTCCCGCAGCGAAGCCCGCCGCTTCTGCGCCAGCCGCTCCCGCCGCGAAAACGTCGAAGCGCGCCAACCCGCTCGTTGGCGGTTCGAACGTCCGCGAGGTGATGGCTGCGCTCGATGAGACCGGCGAGACGGGCGAGACGCGCCAGATGCAGATCCCGCCGGGGGTTCGTGCCCCGTCGGCTCCTGCTGCCGCAGCTGCGAAGGCCGCGCGGCCTGCTGCCGCTGCCGCCCCGACTCCCGCCGCACCCCGTGCGAATGCGAACAAGCCAGCGCCGGCAGCACCTGCCGCGCGCACAACGCCGCCGGCGCGAGACGCCGCGGATTCGATGACGGACACGCAGGTCCTGCGCATGCTCGAAACGCGCCGGCCCGCGGAGACGGATCGCGAGACCGAAGACGCCAACGCCGGCATCTCGCTGCTCAAGCCGGATGACACGCAGACGCGCCGGGCGCTGAAGGAAGCGGTGCTGGACAACGCGCCTGTCGCCTTCGCCGTGCAGCTGCAGTGGTCGGTGCAGCCCGTCGACCTGGCTGCGGTTCCGCCGCTCGCCATCTTCAGCGCGTACACGCTGTACACCGTTGAGGGCAGCCGCGAAGGCCGCAAGTGGTACGGACTGCGCCTCGGATTTTTCTCGGACGCCATCTCGGCAAAGCAGGTGGCGTACTACGTTCGTTCCGAGTTCGCGAGCGTCGCCGTCGTGCCCGTGAGCCCAGCCGAGAAGGCGCGGGCCACCGAAGCGGAAACGAAGGCGTCCACCGGCGCGTTCCAGCGCAAGCCGGTCGAGCAGAAGGTCGAAGAGTTCAAGCTGTTCGACGACGACAAGCCGGCTACCCCCGAGCCGCCCAAAGCGGCTCCGCCGCCGGCGGAGAAGAAGGCCGGGCCGGTGCGCAAGAACAAGCCGCTGGGGCGCGTGCGCGCGAAAGAGCAGCGTTCGCCGAAGACGCTCGAGGAAACGCTGGAGATTCTCGGCGCGAGCGACCTGGAGATCGACAACGGCCGCGGCGAGCTGCTGAACGACACCGGCGTGCGCCACCTGCGCGTCGAGGTGCAGAAGAACACGCCGTTCGCGAAGCTGCTCGATCGCCTCTCGGAGCGCGTGCGCCGGAACTGATTTACGTTGCGGAGGAGTTGCCACGCGCGCATTGGCGCCGTGGCCCACTTGAGCGCCCCGTCTATCGGGGCGTTTTCTTTTGGGCCGTCTGCTAGCCCTTGCCGCCGAAGAGTCGCTCGAGCTCGGCTCTGGCCTTGTCCACTTCGGCCGTATTCGGCGGCGTGTACGCGCCGGCGCGCGGCTTGAAGTGATCGCAGAAGTTCGCACGCGTCTTGTCGCTCACTTCCTCGGCGGTGGGCTCGCGGCAGTGCTTGGCGACGCGCGTGTCGTAGTCCACGCACATCCGGCACACGTGCAGCTCCGCGCGGCACTTGCGGCACTCGTCCCGCCGGGACAACGGCAGGCTGAGCTCCGCGAGGGACGCTCCGCATTTCCAGCAGACAAGGTTGTGGCTCACGGCGGCGGACTTTAGCGCCGCGCGTGGCCTTTTCCTACCCGCGGCGCCGACGCGCGCCTCAGGCGGCGGCGTCGCTTCTCGTCCGCTCGCGGAGGAACTCCGCCAGCACCCGGCCGGTGTGCGAGGTTGCGCGTTTGCGCGCGATGGCTGCCGGCGTACCTTCGGCCACGACCTCTCCGCCCCCGTCGCCCGCTTCCGGTCCCATGTCGACGATCCAGTCCGCCTCGGCCATCACGTCAAGGTTGTGCTCGACGACCACCGCGCTGTTGCCGGCATCGACCAGGCGGTGCAGGACGTGGATCAGCTTCTCGACGTCGGCCATGTGCAGGCCGACGGTGGGCTCGTCGAGCACGTACAGCGTGTGCTTCGGCTTCTGGCGCAGGTTGCGATCCGCCTCGCCACGCACCTTCGCAAGCTCCGTGACAAGCTTGATGCGCTGGGCTTCGCCGCCCGAGAGCGTCGGGCTTTGCTGGCCGAGCGTGAGATAGCCCAGCCCCACGTCCTGCAGCAGCTTCAACGCGTGATGCACGCGCGGATGCGCGCGGAAGAACTCGACGCCGTCGTCGACGTCCATCGCCAGGATCTCGCCGATGTTCTTCCCACGCCACGTGACCGAGAGCGTCTCGGAATTGAAGCGCTGGCCGTTGCACACGTCGCACAGGACTTTGACGTCCGGCAGGAAGCTCATCTCGATCGTCTTCACGCCCTGGCCTTCGCAGCCTTCGCAACGCCCGCCCGCCGTGTTGAAGCTGAACCGGCTCGCCGTGTAACCGCGGATCCTGGCCTCCGTGGTGTTCGCGAAGATGCGCCGGATCTCGTCCCAGAACCCGATGTAGGTGGCCGGGCACGAACGCGGCGTCTTGCCGATGGGCGTCTGGTCGACTTCGAGCACGCGATCGATGTGCTCGACGCCCTTGATGGCGCGGCAGCCGATGAGGTCCACCGCGGCGGACTTCGTCTTCTTGCCGAGAACCTTCGCGACCGCCTTCTTCACGCGGCCCTTCGCGCTCTCGCTGGACGCGCCGCCGTTCCCGTTGCCGGACTTGCCGTTCGCCTCGCCCACGAGGTGCTTGAGATTCGTGTAGAGCACGTCGCGAGCGACGGTGGACTTGCCGGACCCGGAAACGCCCGTGATGACGACGAGCCGCCCGATCGGCAGGCGCACGTCGGTCTTCCGCACGTTATGCATCTCGATGCGCTCGAGCTTGAGACAGGGCGTGCGAGCGTCCACGGCGCGATTCGGTTGCGCCGGATGCGTGAGCGGGTTCCTCAGGAACTTGCCGGTGGTCGAGCGCGGGTTGCGGATGAGGTCCGCCACCTTGCCTTCGCCCACCACCTCGCCGCCGCGCACGCCCGCGGCCGGCCCGAGGTCGAGCACGTGGTCCGCGCGGCGAATCGTGTCCTCATCGTGCTCGACGACGACCAGCGTGTTCCGGTGCGAGGAGAGCTCCGCCAGCGAGTCGAGCAGGACTTCGTTGTCGCGCGGGTGCAGGCCGATGGTCGGCTCGTCCAGCACGTAGCAGACGCCCTGGAGATTCGAGCCGAGCTGCGCGGCGAGCCGGATGCGCTGGGCCTCGCCGCCCGACAGTGTGGGCGCGGAACGATCCAGCGAGAGATAGCTCAGGCCGACGCGCTCCAGGAATTGCAGGCGCGAGCGGATCTCCGCGAGCAGGTCCCTCGCGATCTCCTTCTCGCGCGCATTCAGCTTGAGCTTCGAGAAAAAGCCGGCGGCGCCTTCGATGGTCTCATGGGTGAGCGAAGCGATGCTGCGATCCCGGAAGCGCACGTTCAGCGCGACGGGATTGAGCCGATGTCCTTCGCACGCCGCACACGCCGTGGGCTCGTGCTCGTACCACTCGTTCCACCAGATTTCCTCGCCGGTCTGCTCCTCGTCGAAGCCCGTCATTTCCACGCCGGTGCCGAAACAGCTCTCGCACCAGCCGTGCTTCGAGTTGAACGAGAAGAGGCGGGGATCCAGCTCCGCGAAGCTGCGGCCGCACGAGGGGCAGGCGCGCTTCGTGGAGAACACCGTCACCTTGTCGGAGGCGGGCGCGAGGACATGAACGATGCCCTTGCCGAAATCGAGCGCTCGCGTGAGCGCTTCGTGCAGGGCCGTGTCGGATTTCGCATCGATGTCGATCTGCCCGACGGGCAGCTCGATCGTGTGCTCCTTGAAGCGCGAAAGGCGCGGCCACTGCCGCGTCGACACTTCCGTGCCATCCACGCGCAGGGTCTTGTAGCCCTTCTTCGCCGCCCACTTCGCGAGGTCCGTGTAGAAGCCTTTGCGCGCGACGACGAGAGGCGCGAGAAGCGAGATGCGCTTGCCGCGATAGTCCTTCATCAGCCGCGCGGCAATCGACCCCGCGCTCTGCGGCTCGATGGGCACGTCGCAGTCCGGGCAGAACTGCGTCCCGAGCTTCACGTACAGGAGTCGCAGGAAGTGATAGATCTCCGTAAGCGTCGCAACCGTGCTCTTGCGGCCGCCGCGGCTCGTCCGCTGCTCGATGGCGACGGTCGGCGGGATGCCGTAGATCGCGTCCACCTCGGGCCGCGACGCCGGCTGCACGAACTGCCGCGCGTAAGCGTTCAGCGATTCCAGATATCGACGCTGGCCTTCGTTGAAAAGGATGTCGAAGGCGAGCGTCGACTTGCCCGAGCCCGACACGCCAGTGACTACCGTGAAGCAATCGCGCGGAATCCTGACGTCGATGTTCTTCAGGTTGTGCTCGCGCGCGTTGTGAATGACGACCTCGTTGTTCGCGGCCGCCGCTCCGCGCCCGAAGGTAGGCGAAGCCGTGCTGCTTTCCGTCGAAACCTTGCCGATGGCCGCGGCAAGCGGCGCATCCTGCGAAAGCGCCTGCTCGTAGACCTTCAGCGCCTGCCCGGTGTACGACCGTTCGTTCGCGCGCACATCGCGCGGTGTGCCGGCGCAGACGATCTCGCCGCCGCGGTCGCCGCCTTCGGGGCCCAGGTCGATGATCCAGTCCGCTGCGCGAATCAGGTCGAGGTTGTGCTCGATGACCAGCAGCGAGTGTCCCGCCGCGAGCAGCTTGCGGAACGCGCGCAGGAGCTTGGCGACGTCTTCGAAGTGCAGGCCCGTCGTCGGCTCGTCGAAGAGAAAGAGCTTGCCGTGATGAGTGGTGCTTGAGGCAACGCCGCCCGCGGCGGCGAGATGCCCCGCGAGTTTCAGGCGCTGCGCTTCGCCGCCGGAGAGCGTCGGCACGGGCTGCCCGAGCTTCACGTACTCCAGGCCGACGTCCGCCAGCGGTGCCAGACGCTGCGCGACTTCCTTCGCGTCCGCGAAGAAGGCGATGGCCTCCGTCACCGTCATCTCAAGTACGTCCGCGATGCTCGCGCGGCGCTTGTTCGCGCCCTCGCGCTTGATCTCCAGCACCTCGTCGCGATAGCGCTTGCCGTTGCAGTCCGGGCAGCGCAGGTACACGTCCGACAGGAACTGCATCTCCACGTGCTCGAAGCCGTTGCCGCCGCAGGTGGGGCAGCGCCCGTTGCCGGAGTTGAAGCTGAACGTGCCCGCCGTGTAGCGGCGCTCCTGCGAGGCCGGTTCGGCGGCAAAAAGATCGCGGATGCAGTCGAAGGCGCCGACGTAGCTTGCGGGGTTCGAGCGGGTGGTCCGGCCGATCTGGCTCTGGTCCACCATCACGACGTCGTCGATGAGCTCCGCGCCGCGCAGCGTGTCGAACGCGCCCGGCGCTTCGGTCGGCTTGCCGCGATACTTCTGGAGCGCGGGATACAGCACGTCTTCGACGAGCGTCGATTTTCCAGAGCCGGACACGCCGGTTACACACACGAGCCGCTTCAGCGGAATGCGAACCGTGATGTTCTTGAGGTTGTGCTCGCGCGCGCCTCCCAATTCGAGCCAGCGGTTCGGGCGCGCTTCGGCGACGACGCCTCCATCGGCGTCCACCGCGGGACCGAGCGCAGCGCCCGGCGGCGGCTTGTCCGACGGATGCGCAACGACCTTGCGCCCGCTCAGATAATCGCCGGTAAGAGATTTCTCGTGCGCGCGGATTTCGCGCGGACTTCCGAAGAACACGACCTGCCCGCCGCGCTCGCCGGCACCCGGCCCGAGGTCGAGAATGCGGTCCGCCTCCAGCATGATCTGCGGATCGTGCTCGACGACGACGAGCGAATTCCCCGCGTCGCGAAGCCGCTTCATCACACCGATGACCCGCAGCATGTCCCGCGGATGCAGGCCGATGGACGGCTCGTCCAGCACGAACAGCGTGTTCACGAGCGAAGTGCCGAGCGCGGTCGTGAGATTGATGCGCTGGACTTCGCCTCCCGAAAGCGTGCGCGACTGCCGGTCCAGCGTGAGATAGCCGAGGCCGACGTCGTTCAGGTATGCGAATCGTGTGCGGATTTCGCCGAGCAGGAGATCCGTCGCTTCGTCGAGCGGCTGCGGGAGCTGCAGCTGCTGAAAGAACGTGCACGCTCGCTCGAGCGGAAGCAGCATCACATCGTGAATGGTCAGGCCTGGAAGCGTGCGCAGCGTTTCGTCCGACCACTTCACTCCAGCGGGACGGAATCGCTGCTCGGGGCTCAGCGCCGCGTCCGCGAGCTCGCGACTACCAAGTCTCCACAGCAGCGCTTCGGTTTTGAGGCGGGCGCCATTGCACGTGAGGCACGGCGTGTACGCTCGATACCGCGAAAGCAGTACGCGCACGTGCATCTTGTACGCCTTGGTTTCGAGCCAGTCGAAGAATCGCTTCGCGCCGTACCAGACGTCCTTGCTCCACGGGCCTTCGCCTTCGATGACCCACGCCTTGTGCGCTTCGCTCAGCTCGCGCCACGGACGGTCTAGCGGAATGCCGCGCTTCTTGCCGAACTTGATCAGGTCGTCCTGACATTCCTTGTAGGACTGCGTCTGCCACGGGCGGACGGCGCCGCCGCGCAGGGACTTGCTCTCGTCCGGAATCACGAGCCCGTAATCGATGCCGATGGTGCGGCCGAAACCGCGGCAGGTTTCGCACGCGCCGACGGGCGAGTTGAACGAGAAAAGGCTCGGAATCGGCTCGCGATACGACAGATCGCAATCCGCGCAGTGAAGCTCGCTGGAGTAGCGCCAGCAGTCGAGGCTCTTCGGCGGATCCGAATCGTCGACCACATGGACGTGCACACGGCCGCGACCGACGCGGAGCGCGGCTTCGAGCGACTCCAGGACACGGCCGCGCTCGGCGTTGCCGGCCCTGAACCGATCCTGGATCACCTGCAACGTCTTGAGCGGCCCGTCGCTCTTCTCGGCCGCGTCACGCTTGCGCGCGCCTTTGGCAGCAGCGCGTTTCTTCTTGCCGGCTGCGGGCGCGCCCGAAGCAACTTCGGGGTTCTCAGCCGCCCGGCGATTGAGGGCTTCCTCGCCGCCCGCATCAAAAAATCGCGTATACCCCTGCTTCTCCAGCAGCTCGCGAACTTCCGTCTCCTTGAAGCTCGCCGGCACAGGCACCGGAAAGCACAACAGCAACCGCGGATCACCCGCCGCCATCGCGCGCGCGTGAAGATCCTCATAGATGCTCTCGGACGTGTCCCGCCGAACCGGCTTGCCGCAGCACTGGCAGAACAGCGTCGCAGCACGTGCGAAGAGCAACTTCAGGTGATCGTTCAGCTCCGTCATCGTGCCGACGGTCGAGCGCGACGTGCGCACCGGATTCGTCTGGTCGATCGCGATGGCGGGCGGAATGCCGGCGATGCCATCGACCTGCGGCTTGTCCATTCGATCCAGGAACTGCCGCGCGTACGGTGAGAACGTCTCGACGTATCGCCGCTGGCCTTCGGCATACAGAGTGTCGAACACGAGCGAGGACTTCCCCGAGCCCGACACGCCCGTAACGACCACGAGCTCGTTCAGCGGAATGTCGAGGTTCAGGTTCTTGAGATTGTTCTGGCGCGCACCGCGCACAGTGATGGCTGCGGGCGCAGCTGCGGCAGCAGCCTCGTGCACAGCGTCACGAGAGTCGTCTTTCATCGGGGGTTCCGTCGCGCTCGGCAGGTAGTCGCTACAGTGGGCTCTTCCGGCCCAGATCCAACTGGCAATTCTATAAGACGGGCATCGGCGAGCGCATGCATCGAATGAGGTAGCCCGGCTCGTGGGGCCGGCGTTTCGCCGCCGCTTCATACAGTGCGCGTGACAGAACATCACTGTACGCCGCCGCCGACCGACGTCCGGAGCATGCATCTGGTCCCGTACAGGCCACGTAGTGAGGGCATGGATCGCCCGTTCGATCTTCCATCCGCTGTCGGTCGC
>Ga0182742_1000305_pt1 | contig 85306 bp, 72 predicted proteins | sample eDN5th37CBELigMG_FD_128880 | JGI IMG/M metagenome (GOLD analysis project Ga0182742, IMG submission 128880) | Enriched Miracle-Growth compost microbial communities from Emeryville, California, USA - eDNA 5th pass 37_C BE-Lig MG (version 2)... ...
GTATGGTCATGAAATAGCAGGAGAAAATGCATTTTCTCCTGCTATTTCATGACCATACAGCAACCTTTCAGCATAGCTGAAAGGCGTGTGAAATGTTCATTTCACACGAATGAGTCAAAAATCCGGCTTATCAACACAGTACTTTAACAAAGCCTACTTCTAAAAAAGCTTCATTGACAAAACTAAAAAACAATTGTACTATATCCGTACAAAAATATTATTATACGAACATATATTTTTATTATACATAGGAGGTCTTTTAATATGCCAAATAAAATTCCGGAAAATTCTAATGAAGAATCTAAAGATAATTTTGAAACATCTGGTGATTTTCTTAAGACACTTGCTCGAGGATTAATGGTTATAAAATCCTTCCAAAATAGCCCAAGTTTAACTATTAGTGAGGCCGCTGTACGAAGTGGATTAGCACGTCCGGTAACTAGAAGAGTTCTTCTAACATTAGAACATCTCGGATATGCCACTTCAAAAGATGGTAGGTTTTCCCTTACAACAAAAATTCTCTCTTTAGGATATTCCTATCTTTCTTCACATAACATCTGGGAAATTGCCCAACCCTATCTTAAAAAATTATCTAATCAAATTGATGAATCCAGCTCACTTTCCATTTTGGATCATACAGATGTTGTATATGTCGCGCGTGTATCTGTGAATAAAATTATGAAATCTTCCCTAGAAGTAGGAAGCCGTCTGCCGGCTCACACTACTTCCCCCGGAAGACTACTTCTCGCTTACCTTCCTGAACACAAATTAGACGATTATTTTGAACAAGCAGAACTGAAGGCTTTTACAAAAAAAACAAATACGAGCGAAGCACACATTCGTGAAGAGCTAAAAATCATCCGTGAAAACGGCTGGGCGTTATGCCAGGACCAATTAGAACTTGGACTAATCTCCGTTGCAGCTCCAGTTAGAGATATACGTGGAGAAATTGTTGCCGCGGTCAATTGCCCAACACACGCCGGAAGAGTAGACATGAACAAAGTAATCAACGAATACCTCCCCTTAGTCTTAGAAACAGCTGAAAAGATTAGTAGTAACATTGAATTCGAAATTGTCCAATAAAAATAAGCTGGAATCCTTCAAACTAAAAAAGGCGGCTGCTCATGAAGAGTAGCCGTCTTTTTCAATGATTCTTATTACATCCCCGTGAAGACAGCCTGTCTTTTTTCAAGAAAGGCTTGTGTTCCCTCGTTTTTATCGTCGGATCCAAACAGCACAGCCTGTGCCAGTTTTTCAATCATAAGTGCTGTTTCCATATCCGAATTAAAGCCTCGATTAATAACAACTTTTGCTAATCTTACAGCCAATGGACCCTTCGCTAAAATTTTATCTGCCTTCGCTCTTACTTCTTGCCATAATTCTTCCATCGGAACAGCCTTTGATACCAATCCAACTTCTTCCGCTTGTTTTGCCGTTAACATTTCACCAGTTAAAATCATATCAAGGGCTCTTCCCTTACCAATAATACGTGCCAATCGCTGTGTGCCGCCTGCACCTGGAATAATCGATAAATTAAGCTCTGGTAAACCAAATTTTGAATGCTCAGCCGCAATTCGAATATCACAAGCCATGGCAAGCTCACACCCACCACCTAATGCATATCCATTAACGGCCGCAATGGTAGCCTTTTGGCAGTTTTCAATTTTTTGGTATAAACCAGACATTCCTGGTACGAGAGCGTCTTTCGGTTGTTTTTGTCTTAATTGAGCAATATCCGCTCCAGCAGCAAAGGACTTTTCTCCCGCTCCTGTAATAACAATGACACCAATACGGTCATCATTTTCTAATTGCTCCAAAGCCTGTCCAATTTCAGCTTGTGTTTTGGCATCTAATGCATTTCTTACCTCAGGACGATTTAGCTTAATAATACCGATACGTTCCTCGAATTCTACTAAAATATTTTGATAGTCCATATCCTTTTGCATCTCCTTACCTAGTTTCTTCCTATTTATATAGCCAGTGATTTTTCAACAATTTCTACAATATCCAATGTCTTCACCTGATCTTCTACTTCCTTAGCCTTTGTTCCATCACTTAACATGGTTAAACAATAAGGACAGTTACTGCCGATTGTTGTTGGGCTTAAGCGAAGGGCTTGTTCCGTACGTTCCACGTTGATTCGTTTCCCTTCGGTTTCCTCAATCCACATCCTACCGCCGCCTGCACCACAACACATCGAATCTGATTGATTCCGTTCCATTTCTAATACTTTCACACCTGGAATAGACTTAAGAATTTGGCGCGGGACATCATATATGTCGTTATAACGTCCGATATAACAGGAATCATGATAGGCAATGGCTTCAGAAACTTCCTTCGTAGGCTTAATACGGCCTTCCTGAATCCATTTCCATAATAATTCAGTATGATGGTAAACCTCTGCTTCTAATCCAAACTCAGGATATTCATGTTTAAATGTATTGTAAGCATGTGGATCAATCGTAACAATTTTCTTTACCCCATATTTTTGGAAGTTAGCAATGTTTTCCTCACATAATTGTTGGAATAAAAACTCATTCCCCATTCTTCTTGCGGTATCACCGGAATTTCGCTCGTCATTTCCAAGAATAGCAAACTCAATCCCTGCTAGATTCATAATTTTAGAGAAGGATTGAACAATCTTTTGACTTCGCTTATCAAAAGACCCCATGGATCCGACCCATAATAAATACTCAAATTCTTCTGTTTCCTTTACTGTTTTAACCGTGATATCCTCACGTTCTTCACGCCACTTGATACGTTCCTTACGATTCATGCCCCAAGGATTACTTTGTCTTTCAATATTCTGAAAATATCGTGTAGCTTCTTGAGGGATGGTCCCTTCTGTCATAACTAAAAATCTTCTTAAATCAATAATCTTATCAACATGTTCGTTCCCTACAGGACATTGATCCTCACAATTTCGGCAAGTCGTACAGGCCCATAGTTCTTCCTCGGTAATGACATCACCAATTAAACGAGGCATTTCTACAGCTGCAGCTGTTTCACTTTCTGCAGAATCTAACGCTGGTGATAGTGCAGAAGAGCCAAAAACAACACTTGGCATCCACGGAGTTCGGGAAGTAACCGTCGCTCCCTTTTCCGTTAAATGATTCCTCATTTTAACGATCAGTTCCATTGGAGATAATGTTTTTCCAGTTACCGATGCAGGACACATATTGGTACATCGTCCGCATTCAGCACAAGCGTACAAATCGATTAACTGTGCTTGAGTAAAATCCTCAATTTTCCCTACACCAAACTCTTCAGCACTTTCATCTTCAAAATCTATTTTTCTTAATTTACCAACAGGTCCTTGTTTTTTAAAGAAAATATTGACCATGGCAAACAACTCATGAAATTGCTTTGACTGTGGAACAAATACCAAAAATGAAAATACGGTAAGCATATGTAACCACCAAAATACGTAAAACAAGATCGTTCCTGCCGTTGTTCCAATGTTAGAAAACAACAAGGCAATCATCCCAGAGAATGGAGCATAGACAAGGTTTGGTTCATGACCAACCATAATCGCCTCGAACCCTAAAGTAAATAGAATGGATAAGGTTAAAGTACTTAAGGCGCAATAGACAAAGGCTGCTTTCCCATCACGCCTCCATTGCAAACGCTTCAGCTTTTCCCCGTAACGGCGATAAAATCCATATAGGACTGCCAACAGCATAAGGAATGTTGCCCATTCCTGCAGAAGGCTGAAATATTTATGGTTTTCCCCGAAAGGAAATTCATAGCCTTTAATAAAACCTTTTATAATAAGTTCGATAAGTCCAATTTGAATGATAAAAAAGGTATAAAATAATACAAGGTGCATCAAACCACTTTTCTTATCTTTGAATAATTTTTTGTGGCCTAAGGCATTGCTTGCTACTGTACTGATTCGTTCTTTTAAGTTTGGTTCAAATTCAGACTTTTTACCAAGCTTGATAAATAAGTATCGGGTATATACAAGATTGACAAACAAATATACTGCATATCCAGTCACAGCAAGGAACGCAAGTAAATTCAGCAGTTGTAACATTTTGTCCATCCTCCATTGCTAGTTCAATTTTAGTTTAACGTTTGGGAAGGGTAATGTAATAGAGATAAAGTAGCGAAGGTATATTATAGAAGAAACAGGTCCCCTCCACTTCCTTCATGAAGGGGACTTTAATCAAGCGATTTTACCTATCGAAACTATTACACTTACTTAAGCAGTCGCTAGTGCCTTTTTAAATTCCTCTGTTAAAAGAGGTACGACTTCAAAAAGATCTCCTACAATCCCATAATCGGCTACTTGGAAAATCGGAGCTTCCGGGTCTTTATTAATGGCCACAATTACTTTAGAATTCGACATTCCTGCTAAATGCTGAATCGCACCAGAGATCCCGCAAGCAATATATAAATCAGGTGTGACAACTTTTCCTGTTTGTCCAACCTGTAAGGAGTAATCACAATAGTCTGCATCACATGCTCCACGAGAGGCTCCAACCGCACCGCCTAAAACTTCAGCTAATTCCTGAAGCGGTTTAAAGCCGTCCTTGCTCTTTACTCCGCGTCCACCAGAGATAATCACTTTTGCTTCACTTAAGTCGACTCCGCCCGCTGTCTTGCGAACAATCTCTTTAACGATTGTTCGAATATCTTTAATAACGGGCTGGAATGAAACCACTTCCGCTTCAATCGGATTCTTTTGAATATCAAAGTTATTTGGGCGAAGAGTTGCAAACACTTTTCCTTCATTAAATACCTTCGTTTGAAAAGCTTTACCCGCATAGATTGGTCTAGTGAAGATGATTTGGCCATTCTCCAAGGCTGCTCCTGTACTATCCGATACTAGGCCCAATCCTAATCTTGCAGCTACTCTTGGCGCTACATCTTTACCAATCGCTGTATGCCCCATCAAAATCACATCTGCTTGAACTTCTTCAATCAATTGACACAATGCTTGAGTATACGCATCAGTCGTAAACGTTGACAATGACCCATCTTCAAGAAGATACACTTTATTTGCCCCATATTGACTTACTTCTTGAACATATTGAGAAGCCTCTGACCCAAAGAGTGTAACAATCACTTCTCCACCTTCGGATAACTTTTGACCTACAGTTATGGCTTCAAAAGAAACATTACGTAATTTCCCATCTTTCGTTTCTGCAAACACAAGTACTTTTTTACTCACGACTGTTCCTCCTTATAGATTAATCAAATTCACTCTAGCGAATTTCCCTTAAAAAATCGCAAGACTTGCCGGGGGCTTAACTTCATTCAGCCAGGGTTTGAATCCTCACTGAATCAGAGAGCCTTTTGCCTTCATCCTCCACTTCTATAAGTGGAGGATGAAGGCTTAATGAAGTTAAATGACTTTCGCTTCATTACGTAGCAGCTGGAATAGCTCCTGAACTTGCTGATTGATTTCTCCCTCCAAAACCTTGCCTGCCTGCTTTTTAGGAGGTAAATATTGATTCTGAACAGAAGTTCGAACAGTTACATCCATATCTGTTAGCTCTAAATCCTCTACTGACAAACGCTCAAGAGGCTTTTTCTTCGCTTTCATGATTCCCGGTAAAGAAGGATAACGAGGCTCGTTTAATCCTTGTTGAGTAGTAGCCAAGAATGGAAGATTCACTTCAATGATCTCCACATCTCCTTCCACATCCCTTTCAACTGTAGCCTTGTTTCCATCGAGTGTTAGTCCAGTTATGGTTGATACATGTGGGATACCCATTTCCTCAGCAACCCGTATAGCTACTTGACCTGACCCGGAATCCACTGCCATATTTCCGCCTAGAATTAAATCAAATGATTGATCTTTAACCGCAGCAACAATATATTTACTTAACGTATACTCATCAACTTCTTCTTCTAATTCCACAAAGACTGCCTTATCAGCTCCCATTGCTAAAGCTGTTCGCAAAACACTTTCAGAACGATCTGGTCCTAATGTTAAAACGGTAACGTCCGCACCCGATTCTTCTTTAATTTTGATTGCTTCTTCCACTGCATACTCATCATAAGGGTTAAGGATAAATTCTACCCCATCTTCATTAATTGCTCCGTTCTCAATGACAAGCTTTTCTTCCGTATCAAAAGTCTGTTTTACTAGAACTAATATATTCATTCCTATTTTCCTCCTATTCTTTCATTATCTTTTATAGAATTAGAGATATTGTTGTTTCAGTTGTGCCGCAATAATATTCTTTTGGATTTCAGAAGTTCCTTCATAGATTTTCGTGATGCGGGCATCTCTATAAAATCTCTCAACTGGGAATTCTGCGATATATCCAATTCCACCATGGATTTGAACCGCTTTATCTGCTACACGGTTATAAACCTCTGAACCTAGTAGTTTAACCATCGCTGCTTCCTTGATGACCTTCATACCTTGGTCTACCATCCAAGCTACTCGATACGTCATACTTCTTAATGCTTCTATTTCCATAGCCATGTCAGCTAAATAATGTTGAATAATTTGTTGTTCAAAGATTGGTTTGCCAAACTGTACGCGTGAATGTGCGTGTTGAACAGACATTTCCAATAATTTCTCACATGATCCTAGGTTACGTGCTGCCAATCCTGCGCGTCCGTTTGCAAGTATCTTTAATGCATTGACATATCCTTGGCCTTCTTCACCTAGTACATTTTCTACTGGCACTTCACAATCTTCAAAGAAAATTTCTGCGGAATGTGACCCGCGAAGCCCCATTTTCTTTTCATTTTTTCCTAATGAAAAGCCTGGAAAATCCTTTTCTACAATGAAAGAGGTAATCCCTTTTGCCCCTTTTGATGGGTCTGTTACAGCCATAACCGTAAAGACATCTGCAATCGGAGCATTAGTGATATAATGTTTACTACCATTTAATATATATTTATCTCCCTTTTTCACCGCAGTTGTTTTTAGATTTGTAGCATGTGATCCAGCGCTTGGCTCTGTCAGTGCAAAAGCACCAATCATTTCTCCGCTCGCCATTTTTGGAAGGTATTTTCTCTTTTGTTCTTCATTTCCCATTTCGACAATCCCAACGGAACCGATTCCTGTATGGGCACCAATGACAGTCGTATACCCATTATGTGTTCTACCTAATTCCTCATAAATGGCACACTTACCAACCATTCCAATCCCTGTACCGCCGTATTCTTCAGGAATACTTAGTCCGAATAAACCCATTTCCTTGGACATTTTCATGATTTTTTCAGGAATTTCATCCTTTTCTTCAATTTCCATTGCTAATGGATCGACTTCACTATCGATAAAATCTTTAATGCTTTGTTTTAAAAATTTAATATCCTCTGATAATTCAAAATTCATTTCCGCCACGTTCCTTTCTATTTTTCACTATAATCGTAAAATCCTCGACCTGATTTTCTTCCTAGTCTGCCAGCCTTTACATACTTGACTAATACTGGTGATGGACGATATTTTTCTCCTAAATTCTGATACAAATATTCCATATTTCTTAAACGACTATCCAAACCAACTAAATCAGCCAATTCCAGTGGACCCATCGGATGATTTAATCCTAATTTAAGTGCCTTATCGATATCTTCAGCAGATGCTACGCCTTCCATCAGCATATTCATCGCTTCATTTCCAATTAAACAATTCATCCGGCTTGTGACAAAGCCTGGGAACTCGTTTACCTCTACCGTTTCTTTCCCCATTTTTTCTGCTACTCTTTTCACTGCTTCTACAGTGGCCTCAGATGTATCTAATCCTTTAATGATTTCGATTAGTTTCATTCGATGAACCGGATTAAAGAAGTGCATCGCTACACATTGCTCAGGCCGCTTTGTTGAAGCCGCAATTTCAGTTGGACTCATTGTTGAAGTATTTGTTGCTAGAATTGCATGAGCTGGTGCCCATTCATCTAATTTTTTAAAAATATCAATTTTAATCTCCATGATTTCTAGCGCCGCTTCAATCACTAAATCCGCATGATTAACTGCCTCTTTTAATTCTGTTTGATATGAAAGATTGTTCAGAGCAAGTTCTCTCTGTTGTGGTTGAATATAACCTTTCTCCACACTTTTCGTTAATAGACCCTCAATATAATCTCTTGCACGGAAAACGGCTTCTTCCGAGATATCCTGTAAGGTTACTGCAAATCCGGCTAATGCGGCCGTGTAGGCAATTCCACGACCCATAGTGCCTCCGCCAATAACAGCGATACGATTAACCATATTAAATGACTCCCTTATCTTTCAAATTTGCAATCTCTTCATTGCTATAGCCAAGTAAATCTAGTACCTCTTCCGTATTTTCACCTAACAGAGGAGGTGCCTTCCTTACCGATCCAGGTGTATCTGATAGCTTAATTGGAACACCTAACATTTTCAATGTACCAATTGTAGGATGCTCTACCTCTTGTATCATTTCTCTGGCATGCACTTGAGGATGTGCCAACGTTTGAGCAATGTCATGAATAGGACCGCTTGGGACACCCTTCTCTTTTAACCTGTCTATGATTTCAGATGATTCCCGTTGCTTTGTATACTCTGTAAGGATTCCTACCAGTTCTTCCCGATTGGCTACGCGATTCACATTCACTGCATACTTTGGATGATCCTTTAATTCTGTTAGCTCTAGTGCATCACACATTTTTCTCCATAACCCATCATTCGGAACTCCAATAATGACGTAACCATCTTTTGTTTCAAAAGCCTGGTATGGAACAAGAGTAGGATGTGCGGATCCGAAACGTCCTGGTGCTTGACCAGTTGCTAGTACACCCTGCCCTAAATAATTGGATAAGGATACTACCGTATCTAAAAGGGAAGATTCTACATATTGTCCTTTCCCTGTCTTTTCCCTAGCTAATAGGGCTAACACAACCCCAAGTGATGCGTAGAGTCCAGTCGCTAAATCGACAATGGAGAAACCAACCTTCACAGGTGCTTGCCCCGGTTCACCGGTAACGCTCATTAATCCGCCAAACCCTTGCATGATTAGATCATAGGCTGGCTCATCCTTCATAGGGCCAGTTCTTCCAAACCCGCTGACTGCGCAGTAGACAAGTCGGGGATTAATCTCTTTAAGTATATCGTATCCTAAGCCAAACCTTTCCATTGTACCGTTTCGGAAATTTTCAATTAATACATCTGATTCGGCTACAAGTTTTTTGACAATACGTTGTCCTTCTTCTGTTTTAAGGTTCAATGTAATGGCTTTTTTATTTTTATTCAAACTCATAAAATAAGTGGATTCACCATTTATCTCCGGAGGAATATAACTTCGTGTTTCATCTCCAAGTCCCGGCTGTTCAACCTTTAAAACCTCTGCTCCCATATCTGCAAGCTGCATACTGCAAAAGGGACCTGCAAGTGTTCTCGAAAGCTCTAATACTTTAATTCCGTCTAATGGACCAGCCAACTAAAACCCCTCCTACAAATACATAAATCTTATTTGTTCCGTATATAAAAATATAATATCATATACGGAACAAATTAGGTAAAAAAATTTAATTTTTCTAAATATTTAAGCATTCCTTATGTTATTTCTAAATGCCCCTTACATTTTGATCTATACAAGTAAAAGGACTTTTTCCTTAACCACGTAAGACGGCAAAAACGGTTTGTCATAATTACACTTGTAAATTTTCAACAATGGTTGTAATTCCTTGTCCACCTGCAATACAGAGAGTAACTAATCCATATTTAACATCTCTTCGTTCCATTTCGTGTAACAATTTAGTCATGAGAATAGAACCTGTAGCTCCTAGAGGATGACCTAGCGCGATGGCCCCGCCATTAACATTCACTCGATTTAAATCCATATTCAACTCTTTTATGACAGCGATGGCTTGAGCTGAAAAAGCTTCGTTTAACTCAATTAAGCCAATTTGATCTAAAGTTAGATTAGCCTTGGATAATGCTTTCTTTGTTGCCTCTACTGGTCCAATCCCCATAATCTCGGGTGAAACTCCGGATGCTGCCTGGGCAACGATTCTTGCCTTCGGTTTTAAACCGCGTTTAAGCGCTGCTTCTTCTGACATAACTAATACAGCTGATGCCCCATCATTTCGGCCGCTACTATTACCAGCAGTTACAGTACCATTTTCTTTAAAAACAGGTTTTAAACTGCTTAATTTTTCTAAACTAGTTAATCTCGGATGTTCATCCACCTCAAATACCTTTACTTCTTTTTTATGTTTGACTTCATAAGGGACGATTTCTTTACTAAAACGGCCAGATTGAATGGCTTCACTAGCAAGAGCTTGACTTCGTAAAGCAAATTCATCTTGTTCTTCCCTTGAAATATGATACTTTTCTGCTAAGTTTTCTGCTGTGTATCCCATTGTCAGATTTCCATAGATTTCAATCGGCTGTGAACGCGGCTGGCTTTCTGTATTGGGATCGATAAGCTCCCCATTCCCCGACCCATAGCCATATCGAGCGTTACGAATATAGTAAGGGGCTGTACTCATGGATTCCGCACCACCAGCAATAATCACTTCAGATTGACCCGTCATGATTTGTAACGCTGCATTATTGATTGACTGAACTCCTGATCCACATTGTCTATGTACAGTATAACCAGGCACATCAACCGGAAGGCCGGCACGTAATGATGCTAATCTAGCAAGGTTAGATGAGTCAGCACTCTGCTTTGCTTGCCCAAAGATGACTTCATCAATATCACCTTTTTCAATACCTGTACGTAATATAATTTCATCGATAACCTTCGCAGCAAGGAAATCGACCTCTATTCCCTTTAAACTTCCACCAATTTTACCAATGGCTGTTCTAACTGAGTCAACAATGACAGCATTTTTCACTTTTTACCCTCCATGTATATGTTTTATTAAAAATAAGTATGGGATTTCAATTTATTTTATTGTTCCAAATACGGAATATTATTTCTTTTATGGAACGATAATATCATCCATAGATTAAAGTAGTCAATATAATTTTTAGAATATTTTGCGAAAATACGATTTATATTTACTTCATATCATTTGATTTACACATTACTCATTGCTCACTCGAACTGGCTCCTCAACAACTGTTTGTTTATCTTTTGATTTAAGGAGGAATAAAGCCGTAATCGAGATAGCACAACAAACGATGATATACACAGTAATGGCATTGGCACTCTTAAACGTTTCAAGTAATGTTAAAGATATGGTAGGGGCCAAGCCACCTGCAATGATTGCAGCAAATTGATAGGCTAGGGATGATCCACTAAATCTTAAATGTACAGGAAAGATTTCAGCGAGCAGAGTTGCTTGTGGACCATAGATAACAGCCGGACCGATACTTAAAAGTACAATAGCAATTGCAATAAGCACTAACTCTTTTGTATTGATTAAATAAAAATAAGGCAAAGCTCCTAAAAGTGTGATAATCATTCCAGAGAACATAATTTTCTTTCTTCCAAATTTATCAGACAAATGGGCAGCATAAGGTACAATAAATAAGAATGTGATTGCAACAAGTAATACAGCATTCGTCATTAATTGTTTATCCATATTCAGGTGGGTTGTTGCGTAATAAACAGTAAATGTTGTACAAATATAAAAAGGAACATTATCTGCAAGACGTGTAAGAGCAGCTAATAGAATCTCTTTTGGATATCCTTTAATAGATTCCAAGACTGGCTGCTTTGCTGTGTTCTTCTCTTCTTTCAACTTCTCAAATTCTGGAGACTCTTCAATCCCTAATCGGATATATAAACCAATAAACACTAGAACAATACTCAGAAGAAATGGAAGCCTCCATCCCCAAGCTTCAAAGGAATCTCCTGTTAGGGACATACATAGAGAAACAACTAGAGTAGAGAATATCATCCCAATGGGAACACCCAATTGCGTCATACTTCCCATTAAACCTTTTGATTTTTTCGAACTCCATTCGACGGAAAGAGTGACCGAACCACCCCATTCTCCACCGACACCAATCCCTTGAATAAATCTTAATAGGACAAGCAATATCGGTGCGACAGTACCAATGCTATGATAGGTTGGTAATAATCCCATAAGGGTAGTACTAATCCCCATTAACAATAAGGATGTAACTAAAGCTGCCTTTCTCCCCACTTTGTCACCGTAACTGCTAAAGACTATGGCTCCAATCGGACGAGCCAAGAAACCTACAAATAGTGTGATAAAAGATTGCAAGATTCCCATGAAAGAACTAGATTCTGGAAAGAACAATTGGGGAAAAACGAGTGCTGCCATCGTTCCATAAATGAAAAAGTCATACCACTCGATGGATGTTCCTACCACACTAGCTATGGCAACCTTCCTCATCTGTTTTTTTCTAACACTTTCATCCATTTCCATCTTTGACACCTCCTGATTTTAGTTGGATAGTTGGTTAGTTATTCGTTGGACAGGGACTAACTTTTCCCAACCAACCCGTTCCTAACCAACTAACACCTGTCCAACTTCCTACTGACAACCTCATTATTTTTCTACAGCAATGATAGGTGCTTCATTCATTACAACAGGCCATGACTACAATCCCTGTAGAGATTGCATGTTGAAAAGTTTCTTACTGATTTTCACTACGTATGGCTACAGAAACTAATTTGGTTTCTAGATAGTCCTCCAAACCATAGCGGCCGCCTTCTCTGCCTAATCCGCTTTGTTTCACTCCACCAAATGGTGCTTGAACGGCAAATGGAGCGGGATCATTGATTCCTACCATTCCATATTCAAGCTTTTCTGAAACGCGGTGTGCTCTTGAAAGATCATTCGTATAGAAATAAGAAGCTAGGCCATACTCCGCATGATTTGCTTTTTCAATAACCTCAGCCTCCGTACTAAAACGGATTAATGGGGCTACCGGACCAAACGTTTCTTCATAAGTAATTTTCATCTCTTCGGTCACATCAGCTAATACCGTTGGTAAATAAAAATGGCCCTTTTCATATTCATTTCCAGTTGGTACTCTACCACCGCAAAGAATTCTAGCACCCTTCTCTGCTGCATCCCTCACATGATTGTGTGATTTCTCAACAGCCTCTTTGTTAACCATTGGACCTACTTTAATCTCTTCATTTAATCCATCGCCGACCCTCATAGATGCTACTTTATCTGCAAAACGCTGGGCAAATGTGTCATAAATCGAATCATGAACGTAAATACGATTGGCACATACACATTGTTGACCCGTTGATGCAAACTTACTGGCAATGGTACCTTCAATGGCCAGGTCAATGTCTGCATCTTCAAAGACGATAAATGGAGCGTGTCCGCCAAGCTCCATCGATACACGTTTCACTGTGTCAGCTGATTGACGAATAAGCTTCTTTCCAACTTCTGTTGATCCTGTAAATGAGATTTTGCGAACCGTGTCACTAGCCATTAGTTCTCCAACAATATCAGAAGAATTCCCAATGACAAGGTTCACAACACCTTCTGGAAGACCCGCTTCATGAAATACCTTGAAAAGCTCCAAGGATGATAATGGTGCCTCACGAGATGGACGCAAGATCACTGTACAACCAACAGCTAATGCAGGCCCTAATTTTCTAGCAGCCATTGATAACGGAAAATTCCATGGCGTAATGGCTCCAACCACGCCAATTGGCTGCTTGATGACAGAGATTTTTTTATTCGATGAGGATGCAGGAACGATATCTCCATAGACACGGCGAGCTTCTTCTGCATACCATTTAAAAAAGGCAATCGTGTTCCCAATTTCATAGCGGGCATTATGGATGGATTTCCCCATCTCCTTTGTAATGGTCTGGGCGAAGTGTTCCTTCTTTTCCTCCAATAACTCAACGACTTTCTGCAAATAAGCCCCTCGCTGTTCGCTAGTCAATCCAGACCATAATGGAAACGCATTTTTTGCTGCTTCGATTGCCTGTTTCGTTTCTTCTTTTCCTACTAAAAATACTTTATCAACCACTTCACCGTTTGCAGGATTAATAACTTCTAAGACATTCTCCGTTTCCAACCATTTTCCATTAATGTACATTATTCTGCTGATCCCCCTTCTTGGGATAATGGTAAAACCTTATGAAAAATTTGAATCACATCTTCCTTAAATACTTTTCGTGGATTATTTGGAACGGTCCCCTTATCTTCCATAGCATCATGTGCTAAGCGATTGACCATTTCCCCTGTAAATTCTATTCCTAAATAACTAAAATCTTTTGGTATATTTAGTGATTGATTAAATTCAGATAGTAAGTCTACTAGTCTTTCCGCTGCTACTCTATCATTTTCGAACGCTAAAGTTGGATCAAAGATTCTCGCAATGTCTGCATATTTCTTGTAATTTGAAATGAGGTTGTGTTTCATTACATGAGGTAACAAAATGGCATTTGCCAGACCATGCGGAACATGGTAAATAGCCGACATTGGATGGGAGCAAGAATGAACCAGACCAAGGCCGCCAAGATTAAATGCCATACCAGCAATTGTGCTTGCTAGATGCACCTGTGATCTTGCTTCAAGGTCATCAGGATGTGCATAGCTTGGCGGCAAATGATCTTTTAGCATTTTAATAGCTTGCAGTGCTAAGCCTTCAGCTATTGGATTTGAACGCACAGAAGTAAGGGCCTCTAGTGCATGAACTAAAGCATCCATTCCTGTCGCAGCTACGACATGGCGTGGCAGTGAAGTGGTTAACACAGGATCAACAAATGCTAACTTAGGAGCCAACACAGGTGAAGCAACCACATATTTCCTTCCTACCTCATGATCAGTGACCACCGCAACAGACGTTACTTCAGAGCCAGTACCGACTGTTGTAGGAATAGCAAATAACAGGGGTATTTCGTTAACAACTGGTTTTTCGCCGCGGCGATAATCAAGAATATGACCAGGATGACTCGCCATTACGCCAACAGCTTTTGAGAAATCCATCGCACTTCCTCCGCCAACTGCGAGAATCATGTCACAAGATTCAGATTGATAAACCTCTGCCCCCTTCATAACCGTTACGGCATGAGGATTTGGCTCAATGTCTGAAAATACGATGGAATCAATCCCATTTTCCTTTAAAAGAGATTGAATTTTACCTGGAATTCCGGCTTGAACAAGCCCTGGATCAGTGGCGATAAATACTTTTGTTTTATTGAATTCTTTCATTTTTGCCGCTAAGCTTTCCTCGACACTGTTTACTCCAAAAATCACATTTGTATGAAAAGCAGAATGAAACGTTTGCTGACTTAAATACATAATATCCTCCTATTCCACTCGTTAATTGTTTGATCGTTAAGCTGGGGTTCATTGGGTAACGGTGAAGCGCTTTAGAGCTGGGAAGGAAATAATCCCAGCTCCGTTACTAGTTCTCTATTTATTTCACATTTGCTACAGACGCGACTCGGTCGAAAATAAAGCCCTTAAACCCTAATTCTTCCAACGCCTTTCTGTAGTTCCCTAGTCCGCCTAGATAGAACATGACCGTATTCTTCTTACCCGGGATGTTTGCCCCGAATATCCACGATTCCCCCTTCGAGAATAGCGTTTGGTCCGAGATTGTTTGGCATGTTGTAATCCACTCATCCTCAGCCTCCTGTTTTGGTTCAATCGTGGAAATATTATTTTCATTCATGTACTTCACAGTATCTGATATCCACTCAACCTGCGTTTCAATACTAGGCGGTAAGTTTGTAAAAGGACCGTTTGGACCAAGAATCATAAAATGATTTGGAAAATGAGTATTCATCATGCCGAGATACCCAGTTGGTCCATCTGCCCACTTTTCTTTCATTGTGATACCATCACGTCCGCGCATATCAATCTTCGTATAATTCCCATCTACCGCATCGAATCCAGTAGCAAAAATCAATACATCCAATTCGTACTCACTATCCGTCGTGCGCACACCTTTTGGTGTAATTTCCACAATCGGAGTTTCTTTTACAGAGACAAGCGAGACGTTGTCCCTATTGTAGGTATCGTAGTAGCCATTATCACAAAGTGGACGTTTGGCATATAAACCAGTCGGAGTCAATTTGCGTGCTGTTTCAGGGTCCTTGACGATTTGGCGAATTTTCTTGCGAATAAATTCAGCCGCAGCTTCGTTGGCTTCAGGATTTGTCGCAATATCACTGAAGGTACCGAACATGAAGCGGAAGCCGCCCCCTATATTCCATGCCTCCTCAAAGACGCGCTCCTGTTCCTCTTTCGAAACGGAAACTGCCGGCATTGTGCTTTCCTCAAAACCGAAGGCTACAGCTGAAGATTTTGCCTGTTTCCAAATTTCTTCGTAATTTGCCTTAATTTCCGCTTTCTCAGCCTCGGATTGTACCTTTAATCCAATCGGTACACTGTATTGCGGGGTACGTTGGAAAACCGTTAGATGCTCGACCTTAGGAGCAATGTCAATAATGACCTGAACACCGGTTGAACCAGTACCAATGATGCCCACTCGCTTACCCTTCAAATCAACGTCTTGAGGCCATCTAGCCGTGTGATATTGTTCACCCTTAAAGGTTTCTAGCCCCTTAAAGTTTGGTACATTCGTTGCTGAAAGGAGGCCAAGGCCAGTAATAAGAAACTTCGCAGTAACCGTTTCACCCTTGTCAGTGGTTACCTCCCAATAATTATTCTCTTCATTAAAATAGGTAGATGTAACCTTTGTGTTGAACTGGTAGCTGCGACGCAAGTCGAAACGATCAGCAACCTTGTTCAAATAGTCAAGGATTTCCGGCTGCGTTAAGTAATTGTGCTTCCAATCCCCTTCCTCAAGCAGTTCCTTGTCAAAAGAGAGACGGTAGAGAAAGCTCTCTGTATCGGAAAGTGCTCCCGGATAGCGGTTCCAGTACCATGTGCCGCCAACATCAGAGCCATTATCATAGGCACGTACATTTAGACCCAGTTCATTGCGAAGTTTATGTACAGAGTAAAGACCACCGAATCCTGCGCCTACAACAACTGCATCGAAGTTAACTTCTTTATAATTGTTTTTATTCATATTAGATTGAATCATGTATTTCTCCTCCTATTTCTTATTCTGATTTCTGTTATCTAAGTAAATCATACTTTGGAAATGGCTTTTCCTTATTTTAATCACGGTCTTAACGGGCAGTAAGACTTCCACCTCAATATAATGAGGAGTCAAAGAAGTTAGGTAGGAGGATAACTGCCCATAACATTCAGATTAATGGGGAGCCAAACAGTTAAAGACTAACTGATGGACATTCTACTTTATAGCGCTCTATACCAAGCGGCAATTTTTTGGATTTCCTCATCTGCTTCAGGTGCACGTCCGGCTAAGAATGGGAAAACATGCTGCATTCCATCTACAACTGAAAGTTCAGCTTGTACACCGGCATCAACCGCACGAGCATGCAGGCGACGTGCATCGTCAAGCAGGACTTCTGCTCCACCAGCGTTGATGTAAAGTGGCGGGAATTCATTAAAATCAGCGTGCAGCGGGTTAGCTAATGGATCTCGAACCTTCGTGCTGTCATCCCCGAGGAACATCCCAATCATTCCTTGAAGTAATGGAACAGTTATAAACACGTCGGTGTCTGCATTACTTTCAAGCGTACCTCCTGTTAATTCCATATCAAGCCATGGCGAGAAGGCAATAACATATCCTGGAAGTTCAAGACCCAATTCGCGGAACTTCAGAACGGATGCAACAGCAAGGTTTCCTCCTGCAGAGTCACCAATTGTACCGATATCCTTAGCTTTAATACCAGATGCAAGTAATGCCTGGTAAACAGCAGCTGCATCTTCTAATTGTGCTGGGAAAGGATTCTCAGGGGCACGACGGTAATCCAATACTACAGCAGAAACACCAAGTGCTTTCGCCATATGCCCAGCTAGCTTACGGTGACTTGCTGCTGAGCCTACAGCAAACCCGCCGCCGTGAGTGTAAATCAACACTTTCGTTTTGTCACAACCAACAGGGTATGCCCAAAGACAATCGACACCGCCTACTTGATCTGTCTTATAAGTGACATCCTCAGGCTCAAACGTAGGTTTTTCCCATTCGTCAAAAAGACTTCTTAAATCCTCAATGGTCATATTTGGATTGGCCACCATACGATTGCTCCATACTTGGTATAGTTCTTTTAGATAATCTGATTCCTTTGATAGAATAGCAGTTTTATTTTCTGACGATTTCATCATTGTTTTCCTCCTTATAGTTGAAGGCGATTTCATTTTCTCAGGTCATTCGCCTATTAATATAAAAATACAAATCTAAGCTATATTTCGAGATGATATCTCATTTTTTAGATAGTATTGCAGTTTTCTTCCCCACCTATAGACTGAAATTTTAGAATAATCTACTTCCAATCTTCCCCTCCTTTTCATTCACCCTTCCCTTCGAGGTTTTTCATCCATATTGTTTTTTCTTACTAATTTAAAAATTGGGACTATACTTTCCATCCCTTCACATCCTAGATGTAATAACCTATCACTTCTAGAATAGTTATTAATAGGGCATTAAGTGCTGCAATAGTTACAAGAACTTCATGTTTATAATCTAAAATGAAGAAGATTGAGATATCTTAAAATATTCTGAAATATTTAACTTATAAGACTAATTTAACTTATCTTTTTTCATAAGTAAAATACATAAAAATTATAAAGATTATGCATTTTATCTATGATGTTTTTTTAGGTGGAAGGAGGACAATAATAAAGCCCCAAAGAGATGCTGTCTCTTTGGAGCAAATACAACTACAAATATAGAAAAATAACTTGGACATATGATATTTCAGAACTAAATATATCCAACTTATTATAATCAACATAGGAATTCTTTTTCTATCATGTACGTATAGTAAACATGATTCTTCCGCTAGATATTTGACTCATCCGTGTGAAAGGTTGCGATATGGTCATGAAAAGGGAGGAGAAAATGAATTTTCCCCTCCCTTTTCATGACCATATTGCTTAGATGAGTCAAATATCCACTAGTATATGTCGAAATATTAAAAAGGACATATATTAATTAATCACTTTTGATAGCTCTCATCTAAATTGGGTAGTAATATATTTAATCATTTCTTTTGCAGCATATGAAACATACTTCTCTTTATTTAAAATAAGCCCTAACTTCCAGCTGATTGTCGGATTAACGATAGGAATGGCTTTAACCCTACTTAAATCTACTTTTCTTACAACTGACTTAGGAAAAATAGTGATACCTAGATTTTCCGCTACCATCTCGCTAATCATTTCCCAATTATAACTTTCATATGAAATCGTAGGTAGAAATCCTAATCTTCTACACTCCTGATTCACTAGTTGCCGAAGTCTAGAGCTTTCTTGAAAATAAACAAGGGATTCATCCTTTATCTCTACTAAGGAAACCTCCTCTTTAGCAGCGAGAGGATGAGAATGATGAACAAACAACATCATCTCCTCATCGATACTAGGAACCACATCAAATTCTCCCTCAACTGGTAATAGATCTACACCAAAATCAAGTGCTCCATCTTTAACATCTTGTCTCACTTCGGCCGCACTTTTCTCAATTAGTTGTACGGTAATTCCAGGATATAATTCTTTAAATTCTCTTATGATTTTCGGATAATATAAAACGGCAATAAACGGTGGAACCCCGATTCTCAATTTTCCTTTTTTCAGATTCATCATGTCGTTTACAAGAGAAGATAAATCTTGAAATGAATTTAAAATCTTTTGTCCTTCCTCAAATACAATTTCTCCTGCAACAGTTAAGACAACCTTCTTTGATGAACGATCAAGAAGTTCCACGTCCATTGCCTCTTCTAGATTTTTTACCATTTTGCTAAGTGTTGGTTGAGATAAACAAAGGACTTCCGACGCTCTAGTAAAACTTTTTTGCTTTGCCACCTCTATAAAATAGGTTAAATGTCTAATATCCATAGAAAAAAGCTCCTTTATAGCTTTTTGTTATAACAATAATAATTATTATTCATTTTACACATAATAGAATAGGCTGTAAACTATAAATATTCAAACGATTTTTAATTTTAAGGCTATGTTAAAGTACTATGTTGATAAACCAGATTTTTGACTCATTCGTGTGAAATAAACATTTCACACGCCTTTCAGCTATGCTGAAAGGTTGCTATATGGTCATGAAGTGGTGGGAGAAAATGCATTTTCTCCCACCACTTCATGACCATATAGCTTAAATGAGTCAAAAATCAATAATATGATTTAACAGATAATGAATACTTAAGGAGATTTTTATGACAGTCATACTGATTGATGAATTAAAATACAAGATCAATCAACTGAAAGAAGAATTGATCCAAATTGTCAGGACCACTGGTTTAAACAGCCATGAGACTATTGATTGCAGTCAAAAATTAGACCAATACATCACAATCTATCAAAAGCTTTCTTGTGAAAAAAAGAAAAATAGAAATAGATTGTTGAATAACAATAAAGTTAGTTGAGTATTAACATTTTAACCAACTTTATTTATGAGATTTCTTTTTTTTAGCAATCATTCGCACATAATTGAACAATATTATTAAGGTAAATTGGTTATAAATATTGGGATATAGATTACATGTGAGGAATTACACGTAGACTATCAAGTGTGGGTTAGTGGAATCTATAATATGGGGTTTGGACAGAAATTTAAAAGATTCTGGGGAATGTAGACAAAATAACATAATTCCCCAAATCGATAGGACCTTTTCTAACTGTCTTTTCATAATTGAATAGGTAATTGTGCTGAAATATACTGGATAAATTCACGAACTGCAGGTGAGGCATGCTTTCCTTTTTTGGAAATAAACCCTAAATGCCAAGGAATGCTTGGAGAATCGATGAAAATCACCTTGATTAAATCTTGATTAACCTTTTTTTCAATGGGTTTTGGGCAAATCGAGATTCCTATGTTTTCGCTAATCATTTCACTAATAAAACCCCACTCAGAAATTTCATAGGCAATTTTCGGATGAAAACCAGCCCGTTGGCATTCTTGGATAATGAGGCTATGAATAAGTTGTTGCTTAAACAAAATAAAGTTTTCATCTTTCAACTCTTTCATTTCAACTTTTTCCCTTTGTGCCAATGGATGGGTATGATGGACAAAAAGTGACAATTCCTCATTCACAAAGGGAATCACATCAAACTCCTTTTCATCCACCGGTAGCATAACTACACCAAAATCCAATTTTCCTTCTCTGACTTCCTGTTTAACCTTGTTTGAATCATCTTCAGAGATGTTTATTTTAATATCGGGGTAAAGATTATTGAACCCTTTAATGATTTTCGGAAAAAATAAAAAACCAATAATTGGAGGGATACCTATTTTTATTTTTCCTTTTTTTAAGTTCATTAAATCGTATAGGTGGATGGATAAATCATTTAGAGATTCTATAATCATCGCCCCCTCCGCCAAAACGATTTCCCCGGCATCTGTTAATTCTATTTTCTTTGCGGAACGGTCAATCAGTTCTATATTTAGCTCTTCTTCCAAACTTTTCACTGCCTTACTTAGAGTAGACTGTGACAAGTGAAGCGATTTGGAGGCTTTGGTAAAACTTTTATATTTGGCTACCTCTATAAAGTAGGTAAGGTTGCGCATATCCATGAATAAATCTCCTATCTATGAAAAATATGCATGATTTATATTCTTATTATTCATTTTACTCATATAAAGATAAATTGTATACTAAGCTTGAACAAATTGTGAACAAACAATATAGGAGGAGTGAGATTTAGAAATAAGTTATTTAAAAATAGAGAACCTGTCATTACCAAGGGAATGAGTGAAAACGTTTTAATTAGATTTACTGTGATGGACTACCTGCCAAGTTTTTAGGTACGTCCGTATGATTTTAATTAAAGCATGTACGAAAAGGTACAACAATGAAGTACTTTTGATGGTGATTCTATTAAAGAAGCAGCAGGAAATTCAAATTATGTCTATTTGGTAGAGTAGCTAAAACAAACGGGATTGTAATTAATGATTATCTTTTATAACGAATTCGAGATATTTTAATTAAAAATTAATTAATCAATTCTATATTAATATATGTATTTAAACATCTATTTCTGTAATGCTTAAATAACAAAATGCTGCAGAAGTATGATGTTTTAATAGAAAGCCGATTGATATAGGCAAGATTATTTTAACGTTACATTACTTACATTCGTAAGAATTAGAGAATAAAGGGGGTTCGATTAGATTTGGATTTATTAGGTATTTTGGGGATATTGTTAGGTATAGTAACAATCATTCTCTTTATTATTAAAAAATTTAATATTATTATTGCTGCACCTATAGCGACGATTGTCGTGCTGCTGTTTAACGATGTACCGATACTAGAAACCGTATTTGGCAAAGAAAAATCTTACATGACGTCACTCGCTGGGTTTGTGGCATCCAATTTCGCTATCTTCTTATTAGGCTCAATATTAGCGAAATACATGGATAAAAGCGGAGCAACGGTTTCCATTGCAAATAAAGTATTGTCGGTAGTAGGAACGAAGAACCCGTACAACGCATTAGTGGCCTTATTTATTATTTCTGCCATTCTTACCTACGGTGGTATTAATGTATTTGTCATCATATTCGCATTAATTCCAATGGCTAAGCCAATCTTTAGACAGCTTAATATTTCGTGGAAATTAGTGACCATTCCTGTGTTTGGCGGGACTTCAACGTTCACGATGACGATGCTGCCAGGGGCACCTTCCTTACACAATATCGTGCCTTCAACGGCTTTGGGAACTACATTAACCGCTGCGCCGCTTATTGGAATCGCAACGAGCATCGCAGCCATTATCTTCATCCTAGTATTTATGAAATTCTCGTTGTCTAGAAGCCTTCGTAAAAACGAAACATTTCATGCGGATGAGAAGGTTGAAAGTAATCAGGCTGGGCTTGAGCGTGAGCTTCCGTCAATTATTATCAGTTTACTGCCTATTATCGTGTTATTGGGCATCATATTATTATTTAGTTCAGTAAGTAACATCATTATTATCGCTTTAATTGCCTCTATTCTTTTGAGTGCTCTATTATTCCGTAAACAAATCTCTCAACAAAAAGAGGTATTAAATCAAGGGGCAAACGAATCGTTATCATCAACGATTACAACGGGTAGTACGATTGCCTTTGGTAGCATTGCTACAAGTGTTCCAGCATTCAAGGGTGTATTCCAATTGATTCAATCCATTCCTGGACCTCCTGTACTCTCTTTAATGATTGGTACGGGTCTGATAGGCGGTATTACTGCTTCGGCTGTTGGAGCCATTGGCATTTCTGTTGCGAATTTTGCTCCTATTTATTTGGAAATGGGATTAAATCCGGAAACGGTTCACCGTGCCATCGCCATCGGATCTGGTGCGCTATCCATTGTTCCTTACTCTGGATTCTTGATTATCTTTAACAATTTAACAGGTTTAACGATGAAAGACACCTTCAAAAATGGATTTATCAGTATAAGTGTTACCCACTGGATCGCAATGACCGTTATTGTTGTCATGACCCTCTTAGGTTTAGCTTAACAATCTAGCTGCAGCAAGTTCTCATACTTGTTGCAAATGCTTTCCGATAACGAAACATTAAAAACTTTATAAGAAAGGTTTTTTATGTGATAGATTTCATTACTTTGAAAAACAATATATACCCTATAGGAGGAAAAAAACATGAGTAAAAAAATTGGATTTATCGGACTTGGAACAATGGGCTTCCCAATGGCAGTGAATTTAAAGAAAGCTGGCTTTGAGGTCATTGGTTTTGATGCTTTTAAAGGTGTTTATGAGAAAGCAAGTGCTGCTGGAATCACAATGGTAGAAACGTTAAAAGAAGTGGCAGAACAAGCAGACGAAGCGATTATCTCAATGGTTCGCGACTATGCTCAAAATGTTGAAGTTATTTTTGGTGAAGGCGGTTTATTATCTGCACAGCCTAAAGATAAAACCATTATTGTGATGAGTACGCTTGACCCAGATACAATGAATGAGTTAGGCAAAAAAGTCGAAGAAGAAAGTGATTTACGATTAATTAGTGCTGCGGTAAGCGGTGGTGCCTCTGGTGCTCAAGCTGGAACCCTATCAATTATGACATCAGGTTCAGAGCCAATCGTAAAATCTTTCTATCCATACTTTGATGCGATTGGATCCAATACCTTCTACTATGGCGAAGAACCAGGCAACAGCCAAGTGGCCAAATTAGTTAATAATATGATTCTAGGGATTAACATGAATGCGGTGGCTGAAGGACTTAAATTAGGAAAGCACTATGGCTTGCCTGAAGAAGAGATATTAAATTTATTAAAGGTCAGTACTGGTGATAGTTGGGTGGCAAGAAATTGGAGCGATGTTTCTGAATGGACCGCAGAAACTGCCTTGTCCGTTCTACTTAAAGACTTAATCGCGTCTTACAACCAAGGAATTAAACACAATGTCACTTTACCATTCAATGCCTTATCATCTACACAATTATTTGACTCTATGGGAAAAGAAAAACCAAAAGCGTAATAATTGGTTGATTATACAATTTCTCTCAATAGGAAAGCATTCTGTTCTGTACCTGAACAGAATGCTTTTCTTATTTAATTAGCGTGAACATGAATGAAAAGATCAAAAAAGACGTCTTTTAAGTCTGGGTTTGCGTTACCCATACTTAAAAGACGTCTTTTTTCACATCCTAGATGAAATCACTCAATCGCTTCTATATATCCAACTTATTAAATCGACAGAGGAATTCTTTTTCTATCCTGTAAGGGTAGTAAACATGGTTCTTCCGCTAGATAGTTGACTCATCCGTGTGAAAAGTCCTTTTCACACGCCTTTAAGTGGAGCTGAAAGGTTGCGATATGGTCATGAAACGGGAGAAGAAAACTCGTTCTCTCCTCCCATTTCATGACCATATCGCTTAGATGAGTCAAATATCCACTCGTATATGTCGTAATATTAAAAAGGACATATATAGAATGATTGCTTCTCTTAATGATTGCTAAGGATTCCAATTGGCGGTCTGCCACCCATCATCGTTGTTAGTTTTCTGGAAACATCCAATACTTTCTTGCCGTAGAAAGATGCATCTACGTCTGGTTGGTTCGATAGAAAGACGCAGCTAATAACTAATTTTACTTCACCATGCATATTAAAAATCGGAGCGGCAACCCCACACACACCAGAGGTATGCTCTTCAAAACTCTCCGCATAGCCTTTTACTCTAACATGATGGAGCTCTTGTTTGAACTCTTCTATGTTAGTGATTGTTTTACTAGTAAAGGGTTTAAATCCATCTTTCTGGATAATTTCGTCCGTTATCCTTTCATCCATAAAGGCTAAATAACATTTACCGAAAGAAGCACTCGTTAATGGAAAACGCTGACCCACACTAACAGTTACCCGTACTGGTAACGACGGTTCTTCTTTTGCTACATACATTAACCTGTCATCGGCGATTGGCTCTAACAAAACAACCGTCTGTTGCGTTTCTTCACATAGCTCCTTTAAGTGCTGTTTACACACTTCAAGATAGTCAACGAATTCGGAAGCCCTTGCACCAAGCACAACGAGGTAGGAGCCAAGACTGTATTGTTTTTTATCTTCGTTGTAAAAAACATAACGGTGGTTTTCAAGAACCTTAAGGATTCGATGACAAGTACTTTTATTGATATTTAGGCCTTTACAAACATCAGCAAGACTGCTTGTACGATGATTATAACGACTAAGAAAGTCTAATATCCTTATTGTCGTCTCTAAAGCTGGTACTTCGGAACGATCTTTTTTATTTTCCATACAATTACCTCGTTTATTATATTAGAAGCATACGAACCATATACGTTATATTGTTCCGCTTATAGAACAATAATACTATTAATATTTTCTTTGGTCAATAATCGTTTTTTGATAATTCACACTCTTCCGTGCGCCATAACAAAGATTTTTCAACTGTTAAGCCTTATTTTATTCAGCACACATAAAAAAAACGGAAGAGCACCATACAAGCACTCCTCCGTTTTTAGCAGACTATTTGAATCTATTATTCTCTTACAATGGGACAATCCCAACTGGGTTAATGGCGTTCGATTTCGCTGCATTCCAGGCTCCTCTGTGGAGTTCGAAATGTAAATGCTGGCCGTAAGAATCACCAGTATTCCCCATATAACCAATGACTTGTCCTTTTGAAACAGCAGTCAGGTTGCCGACTGAACGGCTGCTTAAATGTGCATAAACCGTTGTATAAGTTTGTCCATTAATAATATGGGTAATCATAATCGTTTCACCGTAAGAAGCCGATGAGTATGATCGGGATACAACCCCGTCAGCTGCTGCAACAATTGGCACGGTGCCACCCTTAGCGATGTCTACACCGTAGTGGAAGCCGCCGCCGTTAAAGCTGCGCCAACCGAAACCAGATGTGATTGTACCTGCTGCTGGTCTAGTAAACGTTCCATCTGAAACAGGAACCGTGGAAACAGCACTTGAAGAACTACTGCCGGCTGGGCGACTTGCCTGTGCCGCTGCTGCTGCTTCCCTTTGTCTTTTCAGTTCCGCTTGTCTTTGCTGCTCCAATTCAATCGCTTTTTGAACAGCTGAATCTTGGGCTGCAAGGTTTTCATTTTGTTCTTCTAAACTCATTTTTAATTCGTTCACTTGTGCTTCTTCTTGAAGCAGCGACGCCATCAATTGATTTTTCTCTTCTTTTTGAACATTTAAATCGGCCTGCAGCTTAGCAAGCTCTGCACGCATAGCCTCCAGCTCGCTTAGATCCTTTTCTACCTGTGCTTGCTTTTGCTCAAGGGCTTCTTTATCCGCTTTATGCTCCGCTAGGATGTCCTGGTCGGCTTCTAAAATAACAGCCACTGCTCCGACGCGGTCAATAAAATCAGAAAAGCTTTCTGCTCCCACTAACACTTCAATATAGCTGACCATGCCGCCGCTTTCCTGATAGGAACGAGCACGATCTTTTAATAATTCATTACGTGTTTTGATGCGCTCTACCAGCACATCAATTTCCTTATTGAGCTGTGCAATCTCTATATTTTTTTCCTCTATCTGCTGGTTCTTCTCCGTTATTTTCGCTGTTGTATCACCAATTGCTAAATCAATTCGGTTAATCTCTGCATTAACCTGAGCTTTTTCCGCACTGATTTCATTTAACTGTGCTTCAGTCTGATTCAATTCATTCCGAATACCTTCCTGCTTGTTTTGAATCTCTTTACTTTTCTGTTCTAATTCGCCTATCGATTCAGCCATCGCAGTTGTATCAGGGAAACCAGTTAACGCTGTACCCAATCCAACTGTCACGGCCATTGATAATATCATCATGGTCTTCTTCATCTGTGATTTCTCCTCTCTGCGCAGATAAATCATTTCTCTCTCTTTTCTAGTAAGCTAGTAAAATCCATCCTTTCAAAGATGGATTTTATATGTAGAGGGAACATAAAATACATGCTCCCCACATGCATACTTATACCTTTAGGAACTTTCTTACTGACATTAAGCTTCCCCAAATCCCAATAAGTGCACCTAATAGAATCAACAGTCCAGAAATCTGATAGATAAACGGACTAAACTCCAGCAATTGAATGAAATTGCCTGCCAGTTTTTCTGATAAATATCCATGGGCATAGTAATAGGTTGTACCTACTACGATGATAGGAATAATAGACCCTAATAACCCAAGCCATAGTCCTTCAAGGAAGAAAGGCCAGCGGATAAATCCATTCGTAGCACCTACAAGCTTCATAATCTCAATTTCTTTTCTTCTAGCAAAAATCGTAATTTTAATGGTATTGGAGATTAAGAACATCGCCGTAAACAACAATCCAACAACTAGAATAAGACCAATGTTTCGACCGACGCTCGTTACTTCAAAAATCTTTTCTACACTTCCCTGACCATATTTTACTTTTGAAGCAAACTTCATTTTTTCAATTTGCTCAGCCGCTTTCATGGTATCTGTTGGGTTTTTCGTTTTTACGACAAATACGTCGTTAAGCGGGTTATCCTGTTCAAACAAGGTAAAGGCTTCTCCCTCTTCACCTAAGCTGGTAATCAAATTATCAAGCTCTTCCTCCTTTGGAGAAAATGTAACACTCTCTACTTCCTTGAGCTTTTCTATTTGACTCTGCAATGCTTTCTGTTCCTCATCTGATGCGGCAACATCAATGTGAACGCGGATTTCAACGTCCTCTTCAATACTTTTTGCCACATTATTAAGATTCATCATAATAACGAAAAAGACCCCAACTAACAGAAGCGTAATAGTTACTGCACTGACAGATGCAAACATCATCCAGCCGTTTCTTCCTAAACTTTTAAAACTTTCTCTTACATGGCGGCGAAGTGTATTAGCTTTCATAGCCATAATCACCTCTCTGTTCGTCACGGGTAATCATGCCGCTTTCAATGGCAATCACTCGGTGTTTAATCGCATTGACGATTTCCCGATTGTGTGTTGCCATAACAAGAGTTGTCCCGTTCCTATTAATTTCCTCAAATATTTTCATAATCTCCCAGGATGTTTCGGGGTCAAGGTTTCCAGTCGGTTCATCCGCAATCACAACCTTAGGATTATTCACAATCGAACGAGCAATGGACACACGCTGCTGCTCCCCGCCTGACAGCTCAGATGGCAACATGCGGGCTTTTTGCTTTAAGCCTACAAGAGCCAGCACTTCCATTACCCTTTTTTTGATATGGTCCGGATGCTCTTCAATAACTTCCATAGCGAAGGCTACATTTTCAAATATCGTCAGAGTTGGAAGCAATTTGAAGTCCTGGAACACAACGCCTATTTGCCGGCGAAGCATGGGAACCTTATTTGGCTTCAACTTTTCCAGATTCACACCATTTATCATAATGGTTCCTTTTGTCGGCATTTCCTCGCGATACATCATTTTTATAAACGTAGATTTCCCAGCACCACTAGGTCCTACGACATAGACAAATTCACCTTGCTTTATAGAGACACTAATCCCATTGGCTGCAACAATACCATTAGGATACTTCTTATATACTTCTTCCATTTCTATCATGTTATCACCCAATGTTTTTTTTGTTGAAAAAAACAGAAGTGTAGTCGACAAACTTCAACAAAAACTTTTATGTTTTTCTCACACACACCATTATAACATCTTAATCCAGCAAAAATAGTATTAAAAATATTACAGTTTCTTTTCATAAGAGAAAAATGTCGTTTTATAGGAGTTGAATTCTTATAAATTATTGAAGAAACAGGGATTTTTATACGGAGGCTTTCATTTAGGAAACCAAATTGGTAATTTGTGAAAGTTGTAGGAAAATAGAAGTGTAAATTTTGAAATAATTGTAAAATAGCAAGATGAAAAGAGATAAGGATATAAAAAGGGTCTGATTCATACAAACGGCATGAGCATCATTACACGAAGAAATCAGACCCATTATTCTTTTATTTTTTAGAAGCAAGCCATTCTGCCACTGCTGTGACATCTTCACCTTCAATTAAGCGCGGAGGCATCGCACCTCTTCCTTCGTTAATGACGGCTTCAATGTCTTCCTGCGAAAGCTTTGATCCAACTGTAGTCAGGTCCGGACCGACTCCCCCCTGTAAGTTGTTTCCATGACAGCTGGAGCATTTTTGCGTGTAGATTTTCTCGCCAGCACTCACTGTATCTGTCGTTGCCCCTTCACTGGAAGTTTCGTCCTCACCGCCGCCACAGGCTGCAAGTACAAGAGCAGTTCCCATAAATAGGGCTGCTAGTTTCCCCTTCATTTTCATTCTATATCTCCCCCTTGAACTGCATATTCTAGATATATTATACCATAATCATTTTCTATTAAAAATATTTCTAATCTACTGTAGAGTCATACAATTGTAAAGAATCCAATCATATGAAGCATTTGAAGCAATTGTTTCCATTTTGTGAATTATATTTCAAATGGTCAAAGCGGTTAAATCTATTTTTTCCTATTTTATTAGTACCATGCATGAGAGAAAAAAGAAAAGACCTCCTAGACGAAGGCCTTTTAAAAAAGTTAACATTTCAAACCTATTCCTTATTAGGAAATTCTTGAACGCAGATAAGCATTAATAAACTCATCAAGGTCGCCATCCATGACTCCACTCACATTCCCAACCTCTGTATTGGTACGATGATCTTTGACCATGGAATACGGGTGGAATACATAAGAACGAATCTGGCTTCCCCAGCCAATCTCCTTTTGCTCGCCGCGAATTTCAGCCATCTGTTCTTCTTTCTTTTCGATTTCCAATTGATACAGCTTCGACTTTAACATTTTCATTGCGGCTTCACGGTTTTTAATTTGTGAACGCTCGGATTGACACGTTACCACAGTATTGGTTGGAAGATGCGTAATACGAATGGCAGATTCTGTTTTATTGATATGCTGTCCACCGGCACCGCTGGCACGATACGTATCCACCTTTAAATCCTCCGTTCGAACCTCAATTTCAATTTCATCATTGAATTCTGGCATCACTTCACAAGAAACGAATGAGGTATGACGGCGGCCTGAAGCATCGAATGGAGAAATACGAACAAGACGGTGGACACCTTTTTCTGCTTTTAAATAACCATAGGCATTATGGCCTTTAATCGCAAGTGTCACACTTTTAATCCCAGCTTCATCACCAGGTAAATAATCTAGTGTTTCCACCTTGAAGCCCTTTTTCTCTGCCCATCTTGTATACATACGTAAAAGCATGGAACCCCAGTCCTGTGATTCGGTTCCGCCTGCACCAGGGTGCAGTTCTAAGATTGCGTTATTTTTATCATATGGTTCACTCAAAAGAAGCTGAAGCTCAAATTGAGCTAATCGCTCCGAAAGACCGGTAATCTCTTCTTCAAGCTCGCTTTGAAGCTCTTCATCAGGTTCTTCTTTTACAAGCTCATAAGTCAACTCAAGGTTTTCGTACGTTTCATAAAGGTTGTTAAACTCATTGACCTGGTCCTTCAAGGCATTGGATTCATTGATAACTCCTTGCGCCTTTTGCTGATCATCCCAAAATCCCGGCTGCAGCATGACTTCATCCAGCTCGGCAATTCTTGCTTCTTTATTCTCTAAGTCAAAGAGACCCCCTAAAGTCCGCTAATTTTTTAGCTGATTTTTCTAACTGATTACGAATTTCTGCTAATTCCATTTCCCTTCACCTCAAACAAAATTAATAACTACTCACTAACAAGTATAACAAGGTCTATTCAGGATAGACCTTGTTATACTGCATATCATGAATTAACGGACTATTCCATTAATCCATGACAATTTTTATATTTTTTTCCGCTGCCGCATGGACACGGATCATTTCGCCTAATTTGATTGGTTTTCACCACCGGCTTTTTCTTCACTTCTCCGTCTTCCTTTGGATTTACAGCCTGTCCTTTGGCGACTTCTTCACGCTGGAGATTATTGCGAATTTCTGCTTTCATCACATATTTCGCTACTTCCTCTTCAATCGATTCAATCATTGCTTCGAACATCGCAAAGCCTTCCTGCTGATATTCACGGAGCGGGTTGATTTGTCCGTAGGCACGTAAATGGATTCCTTGACGGAGCTGATCCATCGTGTCAATATGATCCATCCATTTCGAATCAACGGCACGAAGAACAATGACTTTCTCAAACTCACGCGCTTGTGCTTCGCCTAGCTGCTCTTCTTTTTCATCATATTTTTCTTTTACCTTAGTCAATACCATATCAATGACTTCCTGGCTGTTCTTGCCCTGAAGTTCATCAAGAGTGATATCGCCCTCGTTTAGAAGGTTTCCATTGATGTAATCTAACAGGCTTTGGACATTCTTTTCTTCTGGATCCTCGCCGCCTTCAAGATGAAGTGATACATTACGTGATAAGGAAGCTTGAATCATATTTTCAACAATACTGCGCAGATTTTCTGATTCTAACACTTCATTACGCTGTGCGTAAATAATTTCACGCTGCTGACGAAGAACATCATCATATTGCAAGAGCTGCTTCCGGGCATCAAAGTTGTTTCCTTCCACCCGCCTTTGAGCAGATTCAACCGCTTTTGATACCATTTTACTTTGAATCGGCTGGGTATCATCCATACCAAGCTTCTCCATCATGGCCTTCATATTATCAGAGCCAAAACGGCGCATCAATTCGTCTTCCATTGAAAGATAAAACTGAGTCACCCCAGGATCTCCTTGACGGCCAGAACGTCCGCGAAGCTGGTTATCGATACGGCGGCTTTCATGACGCTCTGTACCTATAACGGCAAGACCGCCTAGCTCCTTCACGCCTTCACCAAGCTTAATATCCGTACCGCGCCCCGCCATGTTTGTGGCAATCGTTACAGCGCCAGGCTGTCCGGCATTTAAGATGATTTCTGCCTCACGCTCATGGTTTTTCGCATTAAGAACATTATGCTTAATGCCTTTTTTCGTTAAATAACGTGAAATCAACTCAGACGTTTCAATCGCAACCGTACCAACAAGCACGGGCTGTCCTTTTTGATGACGTTCAGCGATGTCTTCTACAACGGCCCTGAATTTGCCGTCCATGCTGGAATAGATTAAATCCGCTCTGTCATCACGGGCAATCGGCAAGTTCGTTGGAATGACAATGACATTCATATTATAAATATTACGGAATTCTTCTTCCTCTGTTTTCGCCGTACCAGTCATACCTGACAGTTTTTCATACATCCGGAAATAGTTCTGGAACGTAATCGTTGCAAGGGTCATGCTCTCATTTTGAATTTCGAGCGCTTCTTTTGCTTCGATAGCCTGGTGGAGCCCTTCACTATAACGGCGTCCCTTCATTAAACGTCCGGTGAATTGGTCAACAATGATAATTTCTCCGTCCTGCACCACATAGTCCACATCACGATGCATGCTTGAATGAGCTTTTAACGCCTGGATAATATGGTGGTTCAGCGTGACATGACGGATATCGAACAGATTTTCAATTCCAAACGCACGCTCTGCCTTCGTCATTCCGTTCTCTGTTAAAAGAACCCCTTTTGTTTTTTCATCATAGGTAAAGTCTTCATCCTTGATCAGCGTGCGCACAAACGCGTTCGCCTGAATATAAAGCTGTGTAGACTTTTGCGCAGATCCGGAAATAATCAATGGTGTACGGGCCTCATCAATCAATATCGAGTCAACCTCGTCAATGACGGCAAAATGCAGCGGTCGTTGTACCTTTTGCTCTTTATAAAGAACCATGTTATCACGCAGATAGTCAAATCCCAGTTCATTATTCGTACTATAAGTGACATCGCAAGCATAAGCAGCCTGTTTGTCTTCTTTCGACAGACTGTTTAGGTTCAGTCCAACGGTTAATCCAAGGAAAGTATAGAGCTGGCCCATCTCACTGGCATCACGGCTTGCCAAATATTCGTTGACTGTTACAACGTGAACGCCTTTTCCTGTTAAGGCATTTAAATAAACAGGCATCGTAGAGGTTAAGGTTTTCCCTTCACCTGTTTTCATTTCTGAGATATTTCCCTCGTGCAGGGAAATCCCTCCCATGATTTGAACAGGATATGGATACATGCCTAGAACACGTCTAGCCCCTTCACGTACAACGGCGAACGCTTCATATAATAGATGATCAACGGATTCTCCGCCTTGATAGCGAGCCTTAAATTCCTCCGTCTTGCCGCGCAGCTCATCATCCGAAAGCTTTTCCATGTCAGAAGCAAGTGCTTCAACCTTCTCAGCCATTTTTGTGAGGCGTTTTATCTCTCGCTTATTCGGATCAAATACTTTACTTAAAATCCCAGCCATACTAACGCTCCTTTATTTGTTTCATGAGGAAGCAGTGAGTCAAATCCTTTTGCTTCCTTATCATATGTATGTCGTGAAAGCGTGATGTCATTTCTTCCGCTTCCAAGGACATACATGTCGCTTCACTTTCTTTTTGTATCAATGATGAATGAAAAAAGATTCGCCTTTTAGAATACCGAATCCTCTCAATAATAACCGTTAATTTCCTTCATTATCTTACCACTTCCGCTGGATAGTGACAACTTAATCTAAGAGGGATTAAAAGGATGATGGACAACCTTCTTGAAAAAATAATTGTTGTTTCCTGAGGGGGAAATGATGGTTTTGCCTATTCAAAAGGATAGTTAGTATTTATCCATACCCACTTATTTCATTTATATACGATAGTCCAATTGAAAATGAAGATAGTAAAACGCAGCCCCTTTTGGAAAGAGCTGCGCTAGATGTTCATGACTATCCTAATTTGAATTTCATTTTAGTGTGCTTCGATTAATCCATAGCGGCCGTCTTTACGCTTGTAAACAACGTTTGTGCGGTTTGTTTCAGCATTTGTAAAGACATAGAAGCTGTGGCCAAGCATGTTCATTTGAAGAATGGCTTCTTCGTTATCCATTGGCTTTAGATCAAAACTTTTTTGACGAACGACTTCTAAATCTGTTTCTTCCTCAACTGCAGTTCCAGCTGGTTCATTTACTACATTAAATAATGTATTGATTCCGCCTTTTTCACGGAATTTACGGTTTACTTTTGTTTTATGTTTACGGATTTGACGCTCAAGCTTGTCAGTAATAAGGTCAATTCCGGCATACATATCATCGTTTATTTCCTCTGCACGCAATACAAGATGCGGGATTGGAATCGTTACTTCAACCTTCGCTTTTTTATCATTGTACACTTTAAGATTAACATTTACATTTGCTTTTGGTGTTTCTGTAAAGTATCTTTCAAGACGGCTAATTTTCTTTTCAACATACTCTCTGATTGCTGGAGTTACCTCAATGTTTTCACCACGAATGTTGTAGTTCATAAGTGAACTCCTCCTTTTCTTTTTCACTTTCGGCAAATCCTTTGCTTTTCTGATAGCAGCAGGCATTTAGTTCCTGCTATCATCAGTAGTATAACCTTAGAGTCTGCCGTTGTGTGTAACTTTTATTTCTATATGATTATATTTCTATGTTGCCCTTCCAATCTCCTGCTAAATCAACTAATTTTTTCAAAATATGTCGAAACGGTGACAATTTTGGAAGAGAGCAGGAAACTCAAGACTGGACTGTTTTTGTGAATAAGAAAATCTTATGAGTCATGCATGAATGAAAAGTTAATTTCGTTTATCGTAAAAAACTCCGTCTGCTGTTGGAAGTGAATCGTAGGGATTATGGTATTTGGTCTGCGACTGCTTCTTTTTTTGCAGTGTTTGCATATCCCTTTTGATAGATTCTTTTTCCACCACTAAAAGCCTTGCTAATTGTTTTTCAAGCTCAACTAGCCTTTTTCCTATTTCCTGGTCTTCTTGTGAAAAAGGGGGCTTCATCCCTTGCATGAAACCCTCCCGCTTTTCTAACAGCTCTTCAACCCCTGCAATTTTACCATCACGGTCATTAGACTGCTCGTTTTCGAGCAGTTTTATTAATTCGACCGTCGTTTGGTAATAATCCTTTACGATGCTCACTAGACTTGTCCGCCTTGTGCGAACTGCTTCTGACGATTCAATTGAATCACTTCTTTCCATGTATCACGGAACTCTGTGACAAAGCCTTCTACTTCATCTAATATCGCCGAATCGTTCTTTGTATTGGCTTCAATTAAACGGCGGTGTAAAAAGTCATATAAGGACATCATATCTTTGGAAACAGGAATATCCATATTTAATGTCACCATTAATTCTTGAATAATTTTTTGTGCTTTAATCAGGTTTGTATTTTTTTCTTCTATATTTTTTTCAGCTATCGCTTTTTTAGCTAGGCGGATAAATTTGATGCATCCATTATAAAGCATCAGTGTTAATTCTCCTGGAGAGGCAGTGGTAACGGAATTTTGCTTATAAGATTGATAAGGGTTTTGAACAGACATTTCGTGTACTTCCTTTCTATTCCTTCATTACATGGAGAAATTCTGCATGATATAGGCGGATTGCTGGTTGGCATTTTGAATCGCTTTTTCCATCGCTGTAAATTGTCTGTAATAGCGATCTTCCAAAGCCTTCAATCGGTCTTCAAAGCTGTCAATTTGATCATTAATATTGTTCAGTTGTTTACCAATCGTAAATTGATTATTCGTTGAATAGCTTTTCCCTGCTTTTTCATATAATATATCCATCGTTCGGCCGACCGTATCATACAGACGCTGGGCAATCCCTTTTTGTCCGTTTGTCGTGCCAGATGCATTGAATAAGGCTTCAATCGATTCAGGATCCTCTTCAATCGCCTTCTTCAACTCTGCTTCATTGATTTCAAGCTTTCCGCCTTCTAAATAATTCGCCGTTGTCTTAATGCCGATGCTGGCAAGCTGACTATAGGCTGGATTAATTCTCTCTGATTCTACTTTTCCGTAAAAATCCATCCGCATCGAGGAAAGCAGACTTGTTAACGTCTGATCCCGTCTTAAAAGACCGCTCTTCGCTTTCTCTTCCCACTGCTCCTGCTGCTTGTCCGACAGCTGTTCGCGCTGCTCATCGGTCAGCGGGGTATAGCTTTTATAACGCTCCTGCTGGGTTTTCTCCTGGATTTTTGCAATCAGTTCGTTGTATTTATCGATGAAGCCTTTGATGTTTTCGAATATCGCATCGTTGTTGTTGTTGATGGCGATGGTTACGGGTGGAGCATAATTAGAATCACCTTGTTTATCTGAGAAAGTTTGTTTTAGGGTAAAGGTAACACCGTTTACTGCGAATGTGTTAGAGTTTCGTTCAGTATCTAGGCCGTTGATGGTGAATACTGCGTTTGTTCCGCCTGATTTTGTGCCACCGTTAAACTGAAGTATATCTTGTATAAAGGCACCTGTTGTTTCTATCTCATCCCCCAACTCGTTCTTGTTGAATTTACCTGTTTCAGTTCTTGTTAGTGCCATTTTACCACTAAAAGAATCATAAAACATGGATACCCCTACATTGGAGGAGTTTACTTTATTTATGACATTGTTTAACGAGTCTGAGCCCAGAATAAAGAAGTTTTCCGACATTTCCCCCTTTGATGTGTGCGTTTTAATATTGAAGTCAAGGTATTTTTGCGTATATGTTATTTCCACTTCAGATCCCACAACAAATTCATGACCGGCATTCATTGTTATATTTCCTGTACTTGAATCATACTTTCCAACCGTGTCTGTCCCTTTTTTTATTTCTCCATCTTTTATTGTATATTCTATTGAATTTCCCTCATTTGTTACCTTTATAGAAGTACCTGAGTTTACAAAACTTTTTGCTAAGGATAAACTTTCTTCTAAACTTATCGTAAACTTTTCTGACTCTGGTTCAGCTACATAATCTGCCTTAATCGTACTTCCTTCTTTAATAGCACCATCAGCAAATTTCAACTTTCCGGTTGTTGCATCCACAAAAACTTCTCCAACATTTAAATCATCTCCATCGTCTACTACCTTGTATAAAGTCCCATCAACTTTTATATTTATTGCTAATTCAGGAGAATCTTTTAGCGTTGTTAATTTAAAGTCATGTAAATCCAGTTTTAAATCATTAAGGTTTGTTTCTTTTGTTACTTTTATTACTTCACTGCCAATATTCCCTGATTCCCAGTTAGTAGTACCAGTCTGTGAATCTAATGCTTTCGTCGCCTCAATCTGGGTTTCCTTACTCACCTTCGTAGCGGCAGTAGCCAATTTACTTACACTCTGAATCGAATACGATGACAACGATGCCGCACTCGACGCCGTTGCTGTCACCTTCGAGTCATCTGTCGTCGTCGTCGTACGGGTTCTATATTTAGTACTTAACTTCATTTGTGTTAATTCCGAACGGAAATTTAGCAACAATGTATTCATTTCACGGTAATCGTCCCGTTGCCATTCCATTGTTTGCTTTTGCTGTTTGAGTTTATCAAGCGGCATTCTTTTGATTTTCATCATGTCGGATACAATGGAATCAATATCCATTCCGCTGGCTAATCCGCTGATTCGCATATTACTTCACCTCTTAAATCTTCTTATCTACAAGCAAACCGACAGATTCCATCATACTAGCATAGGTATCTAATATCTTTTTCGATGGAATTTCTCGTATCACTTCTTTTGTTTTATCATTAACAATCGTTACATAAAAATCATTTAATTTTTCATGAAGAACAAACTGAATGGAAGTACTGACAGGCTGGATAAAGTCATTCAACCCTTTTACGACCTCTTCCATTTTTTTCTTATCTACCCCAGACTGCTTTTCTTCCTGATTTTGTTCAGGCTTTTTCAGAATATCCTCAACCGGTTGTGTGGGCTGTGTCCTTTCTACTGGAGACACTCTTGCTGTAGTTGAATTCGTTGGTTGATGTACACGATCAATATTCATAGAATCCCACTCCTATATTTTTCACTTGCTGCCCTTTATATCGGCAAAAACGGGAACTTTTTAATAGAAATCCTACAGAATCTTTTTAAAAGTGATGTAATATTATTCCAAGAAAAATAAAAAACCTGAGTCATCATAACTCAGGTTTGTTCAACTATTTATCCCATCCTCTAATAACTATATTCGCACCAGCATACATCTGTGCTTCCTTCCATTCTAATTTATCATCCGATTATACATACTGGTTTCGGCCGGCGCTTGCTCCGAAAAGCCCGACGAGTACGCTGACTGCTATGAGAGTGATTAACGGGACGGTCCAAGTATGGGCAACATCGTAGAGGGATCCAATGGCAATCGGTCCTATGGCCGCGAGAATGTACCCAACGGACTGAGCCATGCCGGATAATTCAGCAGCCTGCCTTGCATCCCTGCTTCTCATGCCTAAATAAGCCAGCCCTAATGGAAAGCTTCCTCCCAATCCCACACCTAATAAAATGATACTAACCATTAGGATGGCAAACGATGTGCTAAACATAATTCCGGCATAGCCAAGGATGGAACAGGCCCCAAGAATACCAGCCAGCCAGGCTTGGCTGCGAATTTTTCCAGCAATCACAGGCACAAAGAAGCTCGCAGGCAGCCCGATAAATTGGGTAAACGAAAGCAGCCAGCCTGCTGTTGACGTACTCACACCAAAATCATGAAGAATTTCAGGCAGCCAGGCAATCGTGACGTAAAAGAGAAACGATTGAAAGCCCATAAACAGAGCGACATGCCAAGCAAGCGACGAGCGCCATATTCCCTTTCCTTTTGCTGAGGACCTTTTCATTTCCTCCTTATTTCCCTTGCTGTTTTTTATCAGATATACCCAAAGAAGGATGGCAATGACGGCCGGGATTCCCCATACAAGCAACGCACGCTGCCACCCGAGATCAAATTCGATGGCCAATGGAACGCTTAAACCGGAGGCCAGCGAAGCAACAAGTCCCATGGATGTCGAATAGACACTCGTCATTAATCCGAACTTGGTTGGGAATTTATCTTTAATCACAACCGGTAAGAGCACATTACAAATGGCAATCCCTACACCAATCAAAAACGTTCCGGCAAAAAGGAAAAATACGGTTGAAATGGTTCGAATGATAACTCCAATCAGGATCATAATCAGACCTATTTGCAGTGTCCACTCATTATGAAACCGGCTGGCGATTTTCGGAACTAAGGGTGACATGAAGGCGAAACAAATAAGCGGGAGGCTCGTAAGCAGACCGGCACTCCAATGTGCAAGCCCCATGTCCTCTTGAATCATGCCGACCAATGGGCCGACCGATGTAATAGCAGGACGTAAATTGAAGGATACTAACACAATACCGACAATAAATAAATTTATGTATAGCGATTTTGTTTTTATAGCTGAATCAGGTAAAACCACAAACGTATCTCCTCTCTAAATAAACCTTATATTAATATAACATAAAGCAAAACTTCCATCAGTGGGTTTTTTTCCATCCCCACTGATGGTTAGTCACGCAGAGCCTGATTGGATTTTCTAAGGGCTGAAGCCCAAAGAAAATCCTTATCTCACCAATCGGACCTTTACGGGCAGTTAATCCCCCACATATCTTCTTTTGTATACTCAGAATCTTGAGGTAGGGGTCTTACTGCCCGTTAAGAGTGGGATAAAGATATTTTTCGTTTCTAAAAAACGTTGTATACTCTAAACCTTGAAGAGGAAATGTTTACTGTAAAGGTCAACCTCTCTTATTTGACTTTATTAACTACTAGTCAACCTCACTTTCTCATGGTATAAAAGATATATCAGTATAACTGGAGGAGCGGTATGGGTTTATTAAATAGAATTTCTAATCTTTTGAAACAAAAAATGAATACTTCCCAGCAGCTTGAGATTGGAAAAAACCCGCTATTTACCCAACATCCGGATGCGATTCTTGTTCTTAACAAAGACAGCCGAATTTTGTTCATCAATCATCAAGCAACGGCACTGCTTGGCTATGCACTTAAAGAGGAAAAACCACTTTTATCCCAATGGATGTCTGTAGATATGTATGAAAAGATAAAGGGGCCTATTCAGCAGGCATTAAACGGTACATCCTCCTCTGTTGACCTGCTTTTTCTTCATAAAAAGGGATATGAAATTCCAGTCCATCTTACTATCATTCTAAATGAAAGCGATTTCCTTTATTGCATTTGTAAAGATTTACGAACCCTCAATGAATATAAAAATCAAATATCAAAATTATATGATAATCTGCTTTATATTCAAAAAATTACCAATATCGGTAGCTTTGATTATGATGTGGCAAATGATAAAGCTTTTTGGTCCTATCAAACCTATCAGATATTTGGTGTGGATGATGACGATTTTATTCCATCTTGGAAAAATATTGTTCAGTCTATTCATCCAAATGATCGGACATTCTATGAAGCAACGATTCAAAAGGCCATTGATACGGGGCAAGGGTACGAGATGGAACATCGTATTTTGAGAAGCAACGGGGAAGAACGAATTGCTTTTCAGCGCGGTGATGTCATGGTTGATGAAATCGGAAAATCCATTCGACTGATTGGGACCGTTCAAGATATAACCGAGCAAAAAATGATTGAATTAAAATTAATCCAAACGGAAGTGCAGATGAAATCAGTCACTGATCGCCTTCATGTTGGCATTTGGTCCTATGATGTGAGCCAAAAACGATATACGCTTTGCTCCAAAGGGATTGAAAAAATCTATGGTGTGGACCAAAAAGAGTTCATGGAAAGAGATTCAACTTGGTTTAAGTATGTTCATCCGGAAGATTTGTTTTCTTTCCTCTATTTCTTTAAACATTCTATGCATGGAAAAGAAATAACATATGAACACCGAATTATTGACAGGGAAGGAAATGTGAAATGGATTCACCATCAAGTCCTGCCTTACAGGGATTCAGACGGCAGGGTGATTCGATTAGACGGTATTATTACTGATATCACAAAAGAGAAAGAGCAGAAAGAAACACTAACATTTAATGCGAATCATGACCATTTAACAAAACTTCCAAACCGGCGTTATTTTGAAAAAGAATTAGCAGAGCTTCTGCATAAATCCCAGCAGAGCTCAGAAAAGTTTGCTGTGTTTTATCTTGATTTGGATCGATTTAAGTTAGTTAATGATACACTTGGCCATGAGATTGGCGATAAACTGCTGATAAATGTCGCAAATCGATTGAAAACTGTTTTAGGCGATCATACCTTTCTTGCCCGCTTAGGCGGAGATGAGTTTGCGATTTGCGTCAAACACTTTGCAGCCAAAAGGGATGTCATAGAAATTGCCGACAGTATTATTATGACAATGAAGGAACCATTTCATTTAGATAAAAAAATCGTAAATACGGCAACCAGCATCGGAATCAGCTTTTTTCCAAAAGACGGTCAAGATGCTTCTACCTTGCTAAAGAAGGCGGATTTTGCTTTGTATAAAGCGAAGGAAACAGGAAGAGGAAATTGGAAGTTTTATTCATAAAAATGGTGTCATGTTACACAAAATCCTATTAGAAAAAGAGATTTCATACTTGAAGTCTCTTTTTCTATTTCAGGCTTTACTTGAGAAATTTCCCCTTGATGATGCCTTTATCTAAATACTTATTTTTCCATCCTTATGGTATGATTAGACTAGATGATACATATACTCTGTTGATGTTTTTGGACAGCGAAAAGAAATCAAGAATGGAGTGAAATCAATGATTATCGTAACGACAGAACGAGTGCCAAATTATACGATAGCGGAAGTAAAAGGGCCTGTTTTTGGATTGACTGTTAGAGCCCGCGGGATTGGAAAGGATATTATGGCTTCCTTTAAAGGGCTGGTTGGCGGAGAAATTAATCAATACACGGAAATGCTCGAGGATGCCAGAAAGCAGGCCATGGACCGGATGGTGGAAAATGCCAAAGCGATGGGCGCGAATGCGATTATTATGATGCGTTTTGATTCAGGGGAAATCGGGCAGAACATGAGCGAGATTGTTGCCTATGGAACAGCAGTCATAGTTGAGCAGGAATAAAAGATGGAATGGATTCTCGGTTATTTCGGTGTACAAATTCTTATACTCGCTGTCTTAATTTTCGGCTCCTGGTTTATCTGGGACCGCCGCTTCAAAACAAAACATGGGACAGACGTACCCGAAGGCTTTATCCGGACAAGCGAGGTTTCCATTGATCCAACTACAGGGAAAAGACTCGTTGTCTATTATCATCCGGAAACAGGTAAGAGATTTTATAAAGAAGAAGATTAAAAGTACCAAGGGGCAGATAACATTATTTTTGCTAAAACGAATCTGCCTCTACGTTTATTTGGGTTAATTACATATTCCTTCCGCTTTTCTCCCCTTTTTTCTATCCCTATAATATTGAAAAAAATTCAACAAAATTCCATTTAATGTGACATAAGTCATGTTTCAGCAGTAAGAATAGTGTTAATATATAACTAGTATAATACCTTCCTTTTACCTCTTTTAAATAATGAACCTATGAGAAAGTTTGGTGTAGAGTATGTTTGTTACAAAAACTCGCCTTCATGAAATAGAAAAAGAAAAGTTAGTATTACAAGAAAAGATTAAGCAAATGTTTTCTGAGTTCAAAGACAAAGAATCCTTCTTTCAATCCTTTCTTGAACGTTTTAATCAAGAATTAACCCAAACCATCCAACAACATGAGATGGTGAATAACCAGCACTATACAATGGCAGATTTAGTAAAAGAAATCAAAGGCCATTTTGATAAAGTAGATGAGTTAAGCTCCTCCTCTTTTGAAAACGCTCAGGAGCTTCATCAAAAAGGAGAAACTTTAATACAATCGGCGAAGGATATGGTTAGTAAATCGGATGAAGGAAAAGATTCCGTTAATAAGGTCGAGCGACTGATTATCCATCTTGGTGAGAAACTGGAAGAAACCTATAAGAGAATGAATCAGTTAAATGAGCGTTCAAAGGAAATCGAATTGATTGTCATGACGATTAAGGAAATTGCCGAACAAACGAACCTTTTAGCGCTAAATGCTTCAATAGAAGCCGCGAGAGCCGGGGATCAGGGAAAAGGTTTTGCTGTTGTTGCGGAGGAAGTTCGAAAGCTTGCAGAAAGCACTGCTATGAGTACAAGCGACATCAGCCTGTTAACCCAAAATATTCAGAGGGATATTCATGACACCCTCCAATCGACCAATTCAAGTGCTGAATTAATAAAAGAAGGAATGGATTTAAGCAAGAACACCTCCAATAAAATCGATTTTATTTCTTCTGTTATTCATCATGTTGAGAACGAGGTAAACACAGTTATTCAGAAGATTGTAGAACAAAAGGAATATTCACAGGAAGTGATGCACGAAATCGCAAAAACGAAGTCTATTTTTGACACTGCAAATCAATTGATCCTACAGCATATTGAGGATGCAAGTAAAGTGGATAGGAAATTAGAAGAAACGATTAGACAAGTGGCCTCCTTTGATGAAAAAAATAGATAAATAAAGGACATTACATCTTTATGTAATGTCCCCTTTTATTCCGTAATTCCTCTTCATTCTAGAGTAGCTGCTATACATTATCCATGATTTAGACCATTCAAGCCTTAGTAGGTGTAACCCTTCTATTTCTACAAATCGTCCACTACAATGTAAGTCATTTTAACTGGTCCATGAACACCAACAACAAGGTTCAACTCGATATCTGCTGAATTACTCGGACCGGTAATATAGTTAATACAGGAAGGAACTTGTTCACCCTTCTTAATCTTTTCACGTAATAGTTTTGCTGCTTGGGTCATGCGCGGAACAATCGTGCTTTTTGGTACAATCACAATAGAGTTTGTTGGCAAGAAGCTAATGGTTCTCCCTCTATCCTTGCCGCTGTACAACACAACAGTACCTGATTCAGCCAATGTGATTTCACTAATCGTTATTCCTACATTCGCCTTTTCTGCTTTCATAATATTTTCTTTTCCTAACGCAGAATTCCATTCAAATACATCCACATGGCCTTTCGGTAAATCTTCCTTTAATAGTTTTCCAAGTCCAAATTCTTCAAAGCGCTTATCTTTCCATGTCACGATGGGGCCGCCGCCAACTGCTTCAATCGAACCTTTTAGCGTTTCCGACAATTGTGCCTTTGTCGTAACAACCAGCTTCGTATGAACTTTTGTACATTGAAGCTTTAACACTTCTAACAATTCATCTTTCGTCGCACCCTTTAATACCTCTTCTTGCGGATTGTAGACCCAATTCGGCTTTTTCACATAGGTTTTTCCTTCTCGACCAAGACGATTGGCGATATCTCCTAGAAAAGTCTCACGATTTTTAATGGTTCCTTGCATTACTCTTGTCCTCCTTTTGGCCGGTTTTTAAACCAATCCCGAAAGCGCTCTTTATTAGGCGCTGGGAGATCACGAATATCTGTCCATTCTTTTAAAAGACCGACACCTTTCGTAATGTGGTCATCCGAAGACAGTGGTTTGGAAAGCACTGGTGCCATTTTTGAAGCCATATTATATAAAGCTGGTGAAGACGTTCCCATTCCAATCGTCTTCATAAGTATTTTTTCAGAAAAAGGCGCCTTCCCTTCCTTTTCAACAATCACTTGCCTGTGCTTCAAGATTAGTTCATGAAGCGGGATTTTGACCGGACATGCGTCCGTACAAGCTGAACATAAGGTGGAGGCATATGGCAATTCTTTATAATCATCATAGCCGCCAAGAAGCGGTGTTAAGACAACACCAATAGGTCCAGGATAAATGGAACCATAAGAATGACCGCCAACATGTCTATATACCGGACAAACATTTATACATGCTGCACAACGAATGCATTGAAGGGCAGACTGAAATTCTGTTCCAAGAATATTTGAACGACCATTGTCAACGATGACTAGATGAAACTCTTCAGGACCATCCACATCGCCTTCCTCACGTGGACCGGTTAATGTTGTAATATAACTGGTTAGTTTTTGACCCACTGCACTGCGTGTAAGCATGCCGACTAATACTTCCATCTCCTCAAAGGTTGGAACAATACGCTCCATCCCCATGACAACGACTTGTGTTTTTGGCAGAGCCGCCACAAGGTCCGCATTGCCTTCATTTGTCACAAGTGTAATCGATCCTGTTTCTGCCACCGCAAAGTTACAGCCTGTTATCCCAAGATCTGCGGTCAAATAGTCCTGACGTAAGGTTTGACGGGCAAATAAAGCAAGCTCTTCAGGTTTTTCTGTCTTTTTATAGTCTAGCTTTTCTGCAAATACATCCCTTATTTGTTCTTTATTTTTATGCAATGCAGGAACAACGATATGGGACGGTGGATCATGGTCATCAACCTGTAAAATATACTCCCCAAGGTCTGTTTCAATCACTTCACAACCAATAGCTTCTAGTTTCTCATTCAGACTGATTTCCTCTGTCACCATTGATTTAGCTTTGACAATTTTTTTTGCCTGATTTTTTTTAGCAATATCCGTAATATATTGGCCAGCTTCTTCAGCTGTTTTAGCAAAAAAGACATGACCGCCTCTTTTTGCCACATTTTCACTTAATTCGTATAAATAATAATCAAGATTTTCGAGTACGTGCTTTCGAATTTCTTCCCCATGATTGCGCCATTCTTCCCAATTCCCCAACTCATCCGTTACCGTTTGTTTTCTGCCTTGGATGGTTTCTTGGGCGCTGGCAACCGCCCCCCTCATAAAGGAGTCTTGAATTTGATTTTTAACACGAACTTTAAATTTCTCTGAGCTCGTTTTCATTGACATCTGTTTGTCCCCCCCTCTTAACCTATGCGCGACTATTTAACACTTCAGCGATATGAAGCACTTTGATTGGTTTTCCTTGTCTTGTGATTCGCCCTCCGATATTCATTAAGCAAGACGCATCGGCACCAATTAAATAGTCAGCACCTGTTTCCTCCACATGCTGAACTTTTTCATTCACCATTTGCTCAGATATTTGCCCCATTTTAACGGAGAATGTTCCCCCAAAGCCACAGCAATTTTCTTTTCCTGGAAGCTCTATATATTCTAATCCTTTTACATGGCTTAATAATGTTAGAGGTGCTTTCTTAACCCCTAGTAATCTTGTCATATGGCAAGATGTATGATAGGTCACCTTGCCAGGGAATGTCGCCCCAACATCTTTTATTTTTAAAACATCAACAATAAATTCGGTTAATTCATATGTTTTAGCTGCAAGCTCTTTCGCCTTGGGCCCATAGATTGGATCGTCTTTAAAGATATGTTGATATTCGCGGAACATATAAGCACAGGATCCAGATGGACTGACAACATATTCAGCATGTTGGAAGGTATCAATCATTTTTTTCATCGTTGGCTTCGTATCCTCTACATACCCGCTATTGTAGGTTGGCTGACCACAGCATACTTGCGACTCAGGAAAATCAATTTCACAGCCAAGCCGTTCTAGTAATTCGACTGTTGCCTTCCCCACATTACCTTTAAACATATCGACAAGACATGTGGCAAATAAAGTTACTTTCATTACTTCCATCCCTCTCCGAATAAAAATGAATTTTGCAGTTATTTTATTTATCTAAATAGAGTAAAAAATGATAAACTCACTTTACTACTAATCCATCCACCGGTCAACAGGTCATCTGATGACTTGTGGATAAGAAATACAATTAAACACATTGATAATACTATAAACATCTGTTATTTAGAAAGTGTTTTCAAAAATTTTTTTTTAATAAGGCTTTGTTAAATAATATTGTTGATTTCACACGAATGAGTCAAAAATCTGGCTTATCAACACAGTACTTTAACAAAGCCTAAAATAAAAGGAGCTCTTTTTTAAAAAAAGCCCCTTAATGTTTTGGAATATCCTTTTCCTCAAAATATTTTTGTAATATCTCTTCTACGTTATTCAAATGGTTAAGCATGGCTCTTCTAGCTTTTTCACCACTTTGTTCCAGAACAGCTTGATAAATTTCAACATGTTCTTCATATAGCTTCTCTGTTGTCGTCCATTTAGAAAATAACAATAATCGCCGTGTTTCTCTCATCGTTTCCTGCATCAGATCAGAAACATGAAGCAATAAATTGGAGACGAGTGGATTTTGTGTAGCAGCTGCTAGGGCTAAATGAAATGCCATATCCGATTTCTCCCCTAATTCTTCATCTCCATGGGAAACTTTCATTTCGTCTAGTGCCACTTTCATCTGTTCTAAACTCTCCGCACTCCGTGTACTTGCAGCAACAGCCGCCGCCCCCACTTCAATAATTTTTCTTACCTCAAGAAGATTTTTCACATCTTCTTTATTCATCAACATCGCCGTTGAGAGTGGAAACGTTATGTTTTCTGCCCCAAATTGCTTAACATATGTTCCTTCTCCCTGCCTCATTTCAATTAAACCCATTGCTTTTAAGGCAGACAAAGCCTCTCGAATGGCCGATCTCCCTACTTGGAAGTTTTCCGCCAATTGCTCTACCGAGTTTAGTTTATCTCCTGGTTTAAGTTGACCCTTGCGAATCGCTTCATGAAGGGCTTCTGCCACTTCTTCGTATATTTTTTTGGGCTTAATTTTTTTATATTTCATCCTATCTGCCTCACAATCCTCAGGTAACTGTTACTATTACTAGAATTATAATGTCATTTTAGCCCTTTACACAAACAATTATCACTCGTAAGGGGATTAAAATTCATAAATTTTTCATAAATCTATTGTTTTTTTCAAAATTGGCAATTATAATTCACACTAGCAAGGTCATCTAGTCATCTGATGACCTTATCATAACACCTATGTTAAAAATCAAAAAAATGAAAACGATATCTAATTATAAGAAAGGGGGAATGAAGACCTTATTACATGAGAGAAACGCAGAAAGAAGGGCAATAGTTTCATTGATTAATTGGAGGGTATATCTATGACATTTACTCAAAATTTTACGATAGTTGGAGATAGTTTAGCTCTAACAGCCCTAGTGGCCGTTATCCCTATATTATATTTTTTCTGGGCACTTGCAATTAAACGGATGAAAGGACATATAGCTGGATTAACCACACTGGCTTTAGCTATTCTCCTTGCCGTAATCGCTTTCAAGATGCCTGCTACCATGGCCTTTATGTCTGCCACTCAAGGTGCCGTTTACGGTATCATACCGATTGGCTGGATTATCGTAACATCCGTTTTCCTTTATAAGTTATCAGTAAAAAGCGGGCAGTTCGAAATTATTCGTAACTCTGTCCAATCGATTACAGAAGACCGCCGCTTACAGGCTTTACTTATTGCCTTTTCATTCGGGGCGTTCCTAGAAGGAGCCGCAGGATTTGGAGCTCCTGTTGCAATTTCAGCAGCATTACTTGTAGGATTAGGCTTTAACCCGTTATACGCTGCCGGAATTTGTCTATTAGCCAACACAGCTCCTGTTGCCTTCGGGGCAATCGGGATTCCGATTACAGCGATGGCAGGTCCTGTAGGCATTGATGCTATGGAAATATCAAAAATGGTCGGACGTCAGCTTCCATTTATTTCTGTATTTATTCCGCTTTATTTAGTAATCATTATGGCTGGATTCAAACGAGCATTGGAAGTAATGCCTGCCATCCTTGTATCAGGAATATCATTTGCCCTTTCCCAATATTTAAGCTCAAACTTTTTAGGGCCTGAATTACCGGATATTCTATCAGCTTTAATCTCATTATTTGCGTTAACGATTTTCTTAAAATTCTGGAAACCAAAAACGATTTTCCGATTCAAAGGTGAAGCTGAACTAGCAGCAGCTTCAGCTGTTAAAAATAAAAAAATTGAAAACGTTCACTATACAGCTGGACAAATATTTAAAGCCTGGTCTCCCTTCTTAGTTTTAACAGCATTTATTTCTTTTTGGGGGATTCCAGCAATTAAATCCGCATTAACAGGACATTATGAAGGAACAAATGTGATTCTAAAAGGCGTTAATTCCATTGGGCATGTGCTTACATATGCACCAGAAGTGCCATTCTTGCATAATAAAATTCTAAATGATGCAGGTACAGCGATTGCCGCTGTATATAAGCTGGAACTATTAGGTGCAGCTGGGACTGCCATTTTAATCGCTTGTTTTATCACAAAATATATTACTGGTTTATCTTGGAGTGATTGGTCAGAGACATTTGGTGAAACGATAAATGAATTAAAATTGCCTATTTTAACCATTGGTTCGGTCGTGGCCTTTGCTTATGTCGCTAACGCTGCAGGTATGACACACGCTCTTGGGATGATTATCGCAAAAACAGGTTCATTATTCCCATTCTTCTCGCCATTCCTTGGCTGGCTCGGTGTGTTTATTACAGGTTCAGACACATCTGCTAACCTGTTGTTTGGAAACCTGCAAAAGATATCGGCCATGCAAGTTGGAATGGATCCATTGCTTGCTGTTGCTGCTAACTCTTCAGGTGGTGTTACCGGAAAAATGATTTCACCACAATCCATTGCTGTTGCCTGTGCAGCCGTTGGACTGGCTGGAAAAGAATCAGAGTTACTTCGCTTTACGTTAAAGCATAGCTTCTTCCTAGTCATTCTTGTTGGAATTTTAACCTTCCTGCAAAGCAACGTATTGTCGTGGATGATACCATAAACAACAGTAGAGTAAAAAACTTTCTTTTGTATATGCCGCTGAAAAGTTCAGATTGTTTGAAAAAGAGCGTTGACTTCCTTGATTTACCAAGGAAGTCAACGCTCTTTTCTTTCCTATTTCGTTCCAGATAAAATCAACATAGTTTTTTAACTCAGCCTTGTTTATGAATGGTCTAGCCTGTTTCTTCGAACGGCTCTAGACCCTCCATACGATTTAGAACAAGCTCATACCCTCCGCCGCCTGATTCAATTAATCTTTTTATTCTTTTGATTGAGGAGGATGAAGCCCCAGTTTCTACTTGAATGTCCATATAGGTATCTCCATCTTTAACCATTCTTGCCACTTCAAGTCGTTGGCTAAAGGATTTCAGCTCATTGATTGTACATAAATCATCAAAAAACTCCATACATTCTTGTTTTGTGTTTAAAGAGAGAATCGCATGAAATAACTGTTTAACTATAGTTGATGATAATTCTTCTTTAATTTCCATTCCCTGCCCCCGATGAATTTGATTATCTATTCTATAGTGTTCTTAAACAAGTGAATACTTCTCATTAATTACCTCTATCATTATAGAAAATTTCTTGTTAAATATCAATTTTTTCTATAGATTATTCTTCAACCATATATATCCATCCTATTAAATCAACATAGGAATTCTTTTTCTATCATATATAGGTAGTAAACATAGTTCTTTCGCTAGATATTTGACTCATCCGTGTGAAAAGGACTTTTTACATACCTTTTGGCTCTGCTGAAAGGTTGTAATCTGGTCATGAAACAGGAGGAGAAAACTCGTTTTCTCCCCCCGTTTCATGACCAGATTGCTTAGATGAGTCAAATATTCACTAGTATATATCGAAATATTAAAAAGGACATATTATAAAGAAGGGCCCCTCAAACAAATTAGGTAGCCCCTCTAGCTTTCTATTTATCTATTACCATGATTAACGACGAATTTCCCATTTTGGACGGTTTGTTGGAGAGAAGAAGCTATTTCTTACTTTTGTGATATTCAATCTTTTTTCACACATTCTATTAGCTGCTTCAAGTGTTGTGATATTTTCATTTTCTGATTGCTCAAGAACCTCTAAAATCGAACGATAAATATTTTTGGTTTTACTTAATACACGCTCTTTATTTGGTCCATATAATTCATCCGCTACTTGGATGACACCGCCGCTATTTACAATATAATCAGGTGCATATAGAATCCCTTTTTCTTTTAACACTTTTGCATGGCTTTCATGAAGAAGCTGGTTATTGGCCGCACCTACAATGCCTTTTACCTTTAATTGTTCAATCGTTTGGTCGTTAATAATTCCGCCAATGGCACATGGAACGAAAATATCTGCATCGACTCCATAAATTTCACTACCTTTAACAGCTGTTACGTTACCACCCATTTGTTTAGCCTTTTCGACTAAGTTGTTGATGACTTCTTCGGAAATATCTGTTACATATAAATCTGCCCCCTGCTCTAGTAAATGTTCAGCTGTTTTATAGCCAACTTTCCCTAATCCTTGGATGGCAAATTTCTTTCCTGTTAAATTCTCATGTCCCCATAATGTCTTTGCAACCGCTTGAATGCCGTATAATACACCAAGTGCTGTTGGAATAGATGTTTCACCTCCGCCGCCGTATTCTTCAGGCAGCCCGGCGATGCAGTTCGTTTCTTTATGAGAATGAACAAAATCGTCTAAGACCGTTCCCATATCCGTACCTGTGTAAAATCTTCCTTTTAAAGAATCAATAAATTGTCCATAGGCACGGAATAATTCCGGCGTTTTGTCCTTCAGCGGATCCCCGATAATGACCCCTTTTCCTCCTCCAAAGTCGTTACCAGCTGCAGCATTTTTGTATGTCATCCCTTTTGATAAACGCAGCGCATCTTCCAAAGCTTCTTCAAACGTGTCATATGGTCTCATTCTTGTTCCGCCCAATGCAGGTCCAAGTGTCGTATTATGAATCGCAATGATTGCTTTTAGGCCCGTTGCTGGATCATTGCAGAAAACTACTTGCTCATGCTCTTGAATTTTTGTAAATAGGTCGAATGATTGAAGTGATTGTACTGTTTTTTCATTTGATAATGTAACTGTCATGTTAAATTCCTCCTAATAGGTTCGTATGTGTTACCCTTCAAGTACTTCTCTTTGTACTTCAATGGTTTCTTCTTTCATTGCTTTTTCTTCTTCTAAAGGTGTAATACCAATTCCCGTGTAGCCATAAATAATCGCCACAATCGGCGTGATAATACTAATAAAAACAAATGGAGCATACTCTACTCCGATATTTAACGTGGACATGATAAAGGCCCCTGTGACACCCCATGGAACCATTGCATGAACAATTGTCCCACCATCTTCCAACGTTCTTGACAGGTTTTTCGGATGAAGCTTCAGTTTTTGATAAGCTGATTCAAATAATTGCCCTGGTAACAAAATCGATAAATATTGTTCACCGACAGTCATGTTAATTCCAATGCAGGAGGCAATGGTTGATGCAATCACATTTCCCCGGCTTTTTAACATGTTCTGAATGCCTTCAATAATAGATTGAGCAATTCCTATGTGTTGAATCATTCCCCCAAAAGCAAGTGCGATTAAAATAAGTGAAACGCCAAATAACATACTGCTTAAGCCCCCAAGCGAAAGCAGACTGTCAATGGCTTCTACACCTGTATCCGCCACAAAACCGGTATGCATCGTTGTCATAATCGTTCCGATCCCAACACCAGGAACCGTATAGAACGTTGTTAAAATAGCTACCAGTAAACCAATCACAAGCGATGGAATCGGGCTCACTCGTCTAATTGCGAGTATAATAATTAACAATGGTGATAGAATGGTAATCGGTGTAATCATGAACTCATCATTAAGAACCTGAATAAGTGTTTCAATTTGCTTGCTGTCAGCCACACCCTTGTCCATAAAAAGACCGATGACAGTAAATGCAGCGATTGTAAGAATGTAGCTTGGAATGGTTGTCCATAACATATGTTTAATATGATCAAAGATATTAACCTTGGCAGTGGCCGCTGCTAGATTTGTTGTATCTGAAAGCGGAGAAATTTTATCACCAAAAATAGCTCCACAGACAATAGCCCCTGCTGTCATGGCTGGAGAAACGCCTAAACCGTAGGCAACCCCCATTAATGAAACCCCTACCGTACCAATTGCACTCCATGAACTTCCGCAGACAACCGAAACAACTGAGCAAATCAACACGGTTGATACTAAGAAGAAATCAGGAGATAAAGCATGCAAACCATAATAGGTGATTGTTGGAACAGTTCCATTTAGAACCCATACACCTATTAAAATTCCAATTAAACATAAAATTAAGATGGAAGGAATCCCTTGGGAAATCCCTTTTGCCATGGCATTCTCTAAATCTTTCCATTTGTATCCTAATGTAAGTCCATAACAAGCAAGAAAAACGGTTGCAATGACAATTGGAATCTGTGGTGCGACACCAAATTTCAGAATACTGATACCTAAAAATGTAATCACACTTAGTACAATCCCTATCGAGGCTAAAAATGAAGGTTTTTTCATGTATCTTCTCCTTTATCTCCTTTTATGAAGACGGGTTTCTTATATAAAGAAGGCACCAGTCATTCATTCTGATTTCATTCAAACATTTCAAACCACTTATTTATTGAAACTTCTTTATATTATTGATATTTTATATATAGGTAGTTGTATTTTTTCTTTGTTGCCACCTACTTTTTTTAGGTGGTTTTTTTACTGCAGTAACAAGGGTATGAAACGGGAAATCTTCCAATCCTTATGACCGAAGGAGAGCCTTTATTTCTTGCCTGAACCATTTTATCTAATGGGCTTTGCAGAGAAAAAATGGAATCCGCTTTCATTTTTGAAAATAAAATATACATGGTTTCCCTCCATAATAAGTGTTAAAAAGTATTTTTTATTGGGATGTTTGTTTTTCATAATCAAGTACAGACATCATGCTGTTTTAGTACGCAGAGCTATATCACCATTATTTCTGATTATTACGAACATTTTGAATTATCATATTAACACTGTCATTATATTAATTAAATCATTATGATGCAAAAATATTCATTAAAACGATAGTGCGTTAGCGAGTTAAAGTGTTTGCTTGCACCTTTAATCGAAACAATTTACATTCAGCCATTGTTGTCAGAATAAGAGCTAGTGTAACGATACCCTTCCAATAAAAAATTCCCCAAACAGATTTTGATACCTGTTTGGGGAATTTTATTGAAAATGGCCTCTGCATGAATGAAAGAGAAGCTTATTTCTTTATTTTACTGAAGCCAGCCCTTTGAATAGTTCAACGGCCGTTTCTATGATTTCGTCATTGAAATCATATTCATACGTATGAATTGGCGGATATTCTTCACCGTTTCCGATATAGACCATAGCTCCTTTTGCTGTTTTTGTATAGTGACCGAAGTCCTCGGACGCCCGCCATGCTGCCGGCATTTCCACTATTTCCATTCCCTTTTCTTTCCCAACCTGACGAACTTTATCAATACTTTCCTTATGATTTCTAGTTTCCGGAAATTCATCATTGTAAGTAAAAGTGACTTCTCTTATGCCGTGCTTTTCCGCCTGAGATTTCGCTAAATCCTCTAAATTCTTTTGAAGTTTATTTAACTCCTCTTCATATTGAGCACGAATCGTCAAAAGAAGATCCCCCTTACTTGCCGACATACCGAAGGCCCTTTCACCGACAGCAACCTGTACCACCGTGCAGAGCACTAACCCTTTATTGTTCTCTGGCGCAGTGAACTCAGGAATCGCACTGATGAGGTTGGCAATTGCGAATGCTGGGTTGACCCCGTCCTCCGGCTGGCTGGCATGGGCCGGCGAACCTTCCATATGTATCGTCATACCTTTTGAAGCAAATTGAGCGGTTCCCTCAATAACATTGACTGTTTTAAACGCCATCCCGCTCATATTATGGTAGGCAAATATTTCCTCAATATGATGTTCCTTAATAAAACCGACACACTGAATGGCACCGTCACCGGTTTCCTCTGCCGGCTGAAAAAGGAAAAAGATATTATTATCAGCACCCTTCTGGTCCACTTCAAGCGCAAATCCGGCAAGCGATGCAGAGTGACCGTCATGTCCGCATTTATGGGCTTTCCCCGGAAACTTCGAAGCATACGGAAGATCAATCACTTCATCTATTGGCAAAGCATCAAAATCTGCACGAAAAGCCAGATTCTTTTTTCCCTCTCCTGCATGGTAAATAGCATAGAACCAATTTCCCTTATCAACGATGTCAAGCTTTGTATGTTCTTTTATAAAATCCATCAAACGCTGCTTCGTCCATACCTCTTCATTTGAAAGCTCTGGATGCATATGCAGTTCATGACGCAGTTTTGTTACTAAATCGAGATTATTCCTCTCCATTTAATTGGTCTCCTTTTTGTAAAATTCATCTGTGTAAAATAATCTATGTTCATTTTACAGAATAAACTCTATTATAAGAAAGGATTTATTACTGAAATAAGCGTTGAACAGATCCCCTTAGCAAACGATTATGAAAAGTTTTCAGGATAGAGAAAAGATTAACTAAATGGAAGGGGTCCTTTAGAATCAATCTAAAGGACCCCTTCCATACTTATTTCCATAATACTTCTCTATTTTTTAAAAAACTAAATCCTTATCTAATCATTGAGTATGGCATACTAAACTCGCGAATACCGGCGGCATACGGCGCATATTCGTATGGATTTAAAAACATCACAAACGAGGATGGTGTCATATAAAACTGACCTGCAAGCTCATCAAGGTTTTCCGGACCGCCAAAGTAAGGATAGAATTCCGCATTCATTTCGTTGATCCGATTCACTACGTTCTGTTCCCAGTTAGGCTTCGTTGCTAAGTCTGCCAGTGAAATGAGCGAGGCATTTCTCACATCATAATTATACGAGAAAAGCTGCTGATAACCATGGGCCCCTCCTGTGTACGTATAGCTGGAGAATAACACACTGATATAATCAAGGTCCGCCCGCGGTACGCTGTAGGTTGCATCAAATGCATAATAGTCTCCCATCAAGTCATCTTCAAGAGCCATGTTCATGATTTCCTGTCTTGTTTCAACAAGATTCTGGCCTTCTTCCTGCAGCCTTCCGTTTAAATAAGACACATCATAGCTGCCGGTATTATCCTTAAATTGCGGATAATAAATACCTTCAGCTGCTTTTTGCGGATATTGAATGACCTTCAACCGGAACTCCGGATTCATGGCCCGAGCTGTAAATACGGCCATTTGTGCACGGGTAACGGCCTCTGACGGTTTGAACTGCGTTGCTGTATATCCAGAGGTAATGCCGCTAGCAAGCATCGGCGTTACATACGTGTTTCCTGGATATCCCGGCCCCATATCCTCCCACTGTACAGGAACGGAACCAGTAATCCCAAAGGCCAACCCTGTAATTTTCGCCATATCTACTCGTTTCAGCTGGTTATTCGGGTTAAAAGATGCTGCTTTCGAAAACCACCCGGCCTTCACAGCCGCGGCTATTTCTTTGTAAAACGTATGGGTCGTTGGAACATCGTTAAAGCCAGGATTGGGTACATTTACTAGCGGCAATTTTTTCGCACGGACCAAAATGGCCGCTGCTTCTGCCCTTGTAACAGGTGCATCTTTGTTGAAGTACCCATTGGTTCCGCCTTTCAGTACTCCAAGTTCAGTCAAGTAGTAGATTTCTTTCGCTGCCCAGTGCGACGAAGGTACATCCGGAAAAACTGTCATTGCGTCTGCCTTTGGAAAAGTTCCTGCAAAGCACATTGCCAATAGAAATATGATAATGATTCCATTTTTCAACTGCTTCATCTTCCATCCCCTTTTTGCCAAATTTTAGTCTACTTCATTTTAATGCCTCTTACATACTTTATTAAGTGAAAAAAGGCACCTTCAGCAACCTTTCCATTGTATTTAAATATAAGGAGATTTATGAATTCGAATAAAAAACTGCCTCAACGAAATAAGGCAGCATGGCATTTTTTACACAATTTTTTTCGGTGTCTTTGCTTGCTTCTGCACTATCAGAGTTCAAAACAAAAGCAGGGAAATCCCTGCTTTTAGAAAGCCCAGCCATATGATTTAACTTCCACATTTGCAATTTGATCAACCACTTCACGAGGAATTTCCGGATAGGTTAATTCAAATCCTGCCTCTGAGCCTGGATTTACGCCAACATCAACAGAACCGGTTAAGACACCGAGGAGCTTTCCATTAGCATCAAACAAGCCTGCAGCTAAACGGATATCATCCTGTTTTTCTTCTGTTGTATTTTTTACTACTCCAGTCACCTTGTAAGGAGTGTACTCATCTCCCTTTATTCCATTCACGCCTGAGACTTCAAGCAGATTTGGATCCTCTTCAGTTTCATCAAAACCAAAATTATAAGTCGTTTCCTTATATTGAGCCGCGTCGGTTATACCGTCTAACATCGTTGTTTCTCCGATAAAGGCTGTTTCACCTGGTTTAACAATGGCTGGGACAGAATAAATCATGGTAGCCGTGCCTAAAATTCCGCCATCCTGCCCTTTAAAATTCATTTGTGTTTCTCCAATATCTACAGGTTTTGTTCCTGTATTTTTGTAAACGGCCGCAGAGTGTACCCAAACATTGTCAATACTGTCTTTCCAAGCACCACCGGTTGAATCAGCAATTTCCAGTTTAGCCTCTTCTTTTTTAGCATTATTAGCTTCTTTTGTATCCTTTTGATTATCGGCTGTTTCTGCGGGAGGGTCTTCTGAAGTACCAGCGTTATCTCCATTATTACAACCAACTGTTATTAGAAGCACGGAAAATAATAATACAAACAGTTTTTTCATTATTATGACCACCTTTAATAAGCTTCTCTTACTTTCGGTTTTCTCATGATTCCCATAAGACCAGCCGGCACTAGAAACAGGGCTGGGACGACACCAAATAAACTAATGGATATGACAATGGCGATTCCAGAAATCAACATTAACCATCCACCCAGTTTGGGCTTAAACTTCACGACAATCGCACCAATTAGGGCAAGTGCACTAAATAAAAAAGCACTAGTTCCAAGACCTGACACTTCGCCTGTACCGTTAAAAGCTTCATCAACAGCACCCACAAATAAAGCGAAAAAAGCGCCGACAAAGGCAATTAAAGAGCCTATTATACCTAAAATCATTTCGGTCAATCGATTCATTTTCGTACCCCTTTCTTCTAAGATGTACAAGCTTAGTATTCATCAGTCAGGCTTTTTTATAATTCAAAACAGGTGACAGTAATTGTAAATAGGTGCCTCCTTACCAATAAACTTCCACCTCATACTACACTGCCAGTCTGCTGTTGATTTTCGATTCATGAGCGATTTTACTGCATAGTATCAGGTAATACGTGTATATAAAAAAAGAAGCAGAGTCCCCTGCTTCTTTTACCAAAATTATTGCATTCTTGATTCAACCCGCTGACAAACTTCATCAGCAGATAAGCCGTTTGCTTCAATCACCGGTGCTTTTGTTGAAGTATCAGCCATTCCCATGACGTTTGAATCAACACCAGTGATGACACAGCACTCACAATTCTCAGCGTCTGCAGCTGATTTTAAATCAACCACATCATATCCTCTTTGACGAAGAGCCTCAGATACATTACTAAGCGACCCTTCTACAGCAACTTTCTTTGCCATGTACATACACCTCCTCGCCGTATATAGAGTGGCTAATGGGAAGTGTCTTTATTCTTTAGATTCTGTAAAAAGTTTAAAAAAGGACAGGACCCTCCTTTTATAACAGCATTCTCAAATATTTTTCAAAGTTAACGCCTTCGACGGCAGGAATCTGCTCCAAGGAAGAATCACTGATGGATTCTGAAAGGAATGCTACCGCAAGCTGCACAGCTTTCTCTAGGTCCTCCCCGCGCATCATGCTTCCCATAATTACAGATGAGAATAAGTCACCTGTACCGGAATAACTTTCACCATTATAAGGCACAGCTTGATAAAAAGTTTTGCCCCCGTCCAAATACATATTTCCGATAACCCGCTTATCTGGGTAGGCTGACGGCGGATTTACTCCAGTGATGATTACGTGAGCGCCCGTTTCTTGCTGCAGAATTTTTCCAGCCTCTTCCACCGCTTTCATAAAGTCCTTCTCATTTGAATAGCCCTGCAGCTTTGCATAAGACAGCCCGGTTAATAAACAGCATTCCGTCACATTTGGTGTAATTACATCTGCACGCTTGACAAGCTCTTTCATTCGCACCAGCAGTTCATCTGTAAAAAGTTTATACACTTCACCTATATCCCCCATAACTGGATCAACAAGTAATAGAGTTTCTTTTGTTTGAAAAGTATCTAAAAACTGAAAGATATTCTGAATTTGCTCTTCACCGGTTACAAAGCCGGTATAGATACCATCAAAGACAGCATTCAGCTTACCCCATTCCTCTATAAAATACTTCATCTTAGACGTAAAATCCTCATAAAAGAAACTGGGATAACCGGTTTGCGCTGAGAGTACAGCCGTTGGCAAAGGACATGCCTGCACACCCATAACCGAAAGAACAGGTATCGCAGCTGTCAATGAGCATTTTCCAAAAGATGATAAATCCTGTATTACAGCAACTTTTTTCATCATAACCTCCATAAGACTTATCCGCTTTAAACTTTATTTATCGTACCACAATTAAAGAATAGGGAAAATCCTAAAGAATCCAGTCAAACACTTGAAAGTGGGCAGGGTATCTTTCCTTCAAGAAAAAAGCTAATAACCAGATGGTTGTCAGAACAGCAGGCTAATTTCGAAAAAAAGAAAGCAGAAAACTAAAAAACTGGCAGAATCAGGGCGCCATTCTGACAAGAAATAAGAGCTGCAGCAAAAAGCTGGCACAATCAAACTCTTTTCCAGTACCGCAAATATAGCAATCTTTTTAAATAATCAATCCTTTCCTATATACGCCACAAGCTAAATATCAACAGGAATGATGGGTAAGAAAGTCTAGCCTTTGAAAATATGGACTGAATTTTTATAAAAAAATGGCTCTTTTATATATTCCAGGCTTTTGTTAAAGTCATAATAAATTCATTAGAGGAAGGTTTAGAGAGATGGAAAAAACACAAACGTATGTAAAGCCAGGCCAAAAAACGTTAGATTTAATTTTAACATCTATGTTAGTTGCACTTGTTTTCGTTTCTACGGTCTTTTTAAATATTAAGCTGCCTATTACAGCAAACGGAGGCTTAGTCCATTTAGGAACAGCGATGCTTTTTATCGCCTCTATTCTATTCGGTCCTAAAAAAGGCGCACTTGCCGGTGCCATTGGGATGGGATTGTTCGATATGGTCGGAGGCTGGTTAGTGTGGGCACCGATTACATTTGTAGCACGCGGCTTGCAAGGATATCTTGTTGGTAAAATTGCTTGGTCAAAAGGACGCAAAGGAAACAGCATTGGTATGAATATTACGGCAGCCATCGTTTCAATGCCATTTATGATTGCTGTTTATTATATTGGTGAAGGAATTCTGTACGGCAATTGGGTTGCACCGTTAGCTTCCATACCTGGGGACATCGTTCAAAATGTATTAGGCCTTCTCATTGCGATTCCCGTTTGTGCTGCTTTGAAAAAAGTTCCTTACTTTAATAAATAACCGCTAAATCAAAAAGGGGTGTCCCGTATAACCGTTCACATAACGGCTTTGGACACACCCTTTTATATTTTTCAAAAACAGCATTTTAATCCAGTGTAGCCGCTTCATTCAATTCTTTCGCTGCGGAAGTTACTTTTGATGTAATCTGCTCTAAACTAGCTACGACTTTCATTAATTCTTCTATTTGCTCCTGCACACTTAACACAATGCTGCCGCTTTGTTCGGTAGACCTGACGATATGTTGGAAGGAGTTATTCGTATGTTTAGAGGCCTCAGTGCCTAAATGCACCGCATTCTCTACCTGTTTCAAAGACTCTAACACATGCTCCTTATAATCATCCGTTGTAGAAATCAATTCATGAATCTGGATCAAAGAACGTTGCGTTTGTTCCGCAAGCTTACGAACCTCTTGCGATACAACTGCAAATCCTTTTCCATGCTCTCCTGCCCGTGCTGCTTCTATCGCCGAATTCAAAGCGAGCAAATTGGTTTGTTCCGCAATGGACTGAACAATATAGATAACACTGGAAATTTTCTCCGTAGACTCGCCCAATTGATGAATGCTCTTGATCATATTACCCGTATATTCTTCAATTAACTGCATTTTATCCAGCAGTTCGTTTAGCTGAGCTTGCCCTTCATTTGCAAAGTTCTTCGCCAACACAGCTTGTTCTTTACTTTCTAACGTCGTCCCATTGACATCTTTCATATGAGAGCTAAGGGTTTCAACCGAATCCTCGGTTCCTTTTGCAAGCTCAAGCAACCCCTTGCTTACATTTGACATCGTACTTTTCAAGTCGGCTTTGCCATTGTGAAACTGGATGTTCAGCTTTTCCATATTTTCATGTTCATAAGCCTCAAGCACAATTTGCTGTTCAAGACTAATTATCTTCGTAAGGGCAAGTAAAATAGGCTGCAGCACTTCTAGGTTATTAAACTCCTTAAACACGATGGATCGCAATACATTTTGTAAATTTTGAAAAGCACCCATATACCAAGCAGGCTCCAGACCGATTCGATAATGGGCTTTGGCTACCAAATATCTTTTATCTAAATAACTTTGGTCAATCCTGCCATTAAACATCTCAATAATATGGATTCTTAACGTCTTTTTAAGTTTATCTACTGTACTATGACTTTCAATAATATTTTTTAAATGATCAATCTTTAAAATAGAGGAATAAAAAACTTCTGCGAATTGATCGATATTTTCTTCTATTAAGGGCTGTAATACCTTTATAAGCCTCAAATCATCTATTGTAAAGTCAATCATTTTCATTTGTTTTATCACTAATGGATCTTGGATATTAATGATAACATCCATGTCCTTTGCTAACTCAAGCCAATTTTTCTCTAGCTTGTTTGATTTAAGCAAGTCAAATAACCCCACTTGGCACCTCCTGAAAGGATAACCTCTTGTCTTTCACTCCTTGGAAAAGGCATTTATCCCATATCTCCATTATAAAATAGTTTTGGGCTTAATGACTATCAGTTTTTGTGAAATCATTCTCATAGTAAACCTTCCGTTAACATAAGAAAGTGCGTATTCACTTGGTTTCGTCCCAAAATCCCATAGAAAAGTCTAATTATTACCAATACTTTTACAGAGCCCTCTATATATTTCCATGAAAAAACCGCCCCTATTTAGGAGGCAGTTTTCCACAATCTATTTATTAAAGCTTATCTACCAATAAAAACCCACTGCAATCCTTCTTCTGACCACTTGAAATTCTTAGACACAATCCTTCCTTAAGATCACAGGCTGGAACCGTATTCATTTTACTAAATGGAAGTGACCATCATTTCCTTCACCAATTCCCTATTGCGCTGTTTAAAGACTTCATTATGCGAGGAAACCATCGCCGCTTTGTTCGCATCAGGCTGAATAAATTGCTTAGCTTTATTCACCGCATTTGCTGCATCGTGAAAGGCACCAGCGATTAAATTTAATTTTCCATCATAACGTAAAATATCTCCAGCTGCATAAAGTCCCTCAACCGACGATTCACTAGTCGAATTTCCCGAAATAAAAAAATTATCCTCCATCTCAATTTCCAGTTCACTATTTTTTAATAAACTCGCATCTTGTTCATAGCCATGATTAATAATAACCTCATCAATATCTAGAGTTTGAACCTCTCCTGTTACTTGATGGGTCAGTTCCACTCGCTTGATGGTTTCATGATTTTCACTTGCGATTAGCTTTGATATCGTTGTTTGGGGTAAGCATACGACTGAACTGTTCATGAGCTGTGTCACCTGTGCCTCATGCCCTGATAGTGATTCTTTCCGATAAGTGATATACACTTTTTTCGCAATCGGCTCTAATTCATTGGCCCAGTCTATCGCTGTGTTGCCTCCACCCGAAATAATGACCGTTTTACCTTTGAAACTCTTTAAAGATTGCACGGTGTAGTGAATATTAGAAACTTCAAACCGTTCTGCTCCTTCAATCTCAAGTTTCTTAGGATTTAAGATGCCACTTCCCACCGCAACAATGACCGTTCTTGAGTAATGAATTTGACCGGAGGCTGCTTGCAGCACGAAAATCCCCTCTTGATTTCGTGAGATGGATTCTATTTTTTCATTCAACACCACTTCAGGTTGAAACGTTAATCCTTGCTCTACCAGCTGCTCAATCAATTTTGCTCCAGGAATCGGCGTTAATCCGCCAACATCCCAAATCATTTTTTCCGGATAAACATGAATTTTCCCGCCTAACTTTGGTTGATATTCAATGAGCTTTGTTTTCAGCTCTCGCAGTCCACTGTAAAAAGTTGAATAAAGACCAGCTGGTCCGCCGCCAATAACTATTACATCAAATAACTCCTGCTCGTTCATCCCCGCTCACTCCCAAACACTTATTGTAATTGATTTTCATTATCAATAAGGATAATTTATTTTACTCTTTTTGACAATACAATATTTTTCTACTTTTCTTATCATCTCTGTTTTGAAATGACAATGTACAAATATATTAGTATTATATTAGTATGCTCTACACTCTCTTAAAAAGGTATTTTAGTAAAATAATACCTTTCTTTTAAACATTATTTTGAAAATTCAGTTGACATCAAGAACAAAAGTAATTATATTCAAAGATAGAAACAATAATGATAATCATTATCACCAATCTGTTTTTCATAAAGGAGGCAAAACATGGGGGTTCGCCTGCATACAAATGACTTGAGTATTGGATATGGTGAACGGTTGATTGTAAAAAATCTCAGTGTCAATATTCCAGATAAAAAAATTACCACTATTATTGGATCAAACGGCTGCGGGAAATCGACCTTATTAAAAGCGATTACACGTATCATTTCCCATCAATCAGGAGCCGTTCTTTTAGATGGCAAAAATATTTCAAAGGAAAATACAAAAACATTAGCAAAAAAAATGGCCATCCTCCCTCAAACGCCTGAAGGTGCAAGCGGTCTCACAGTGGGAGAATTAGTATCCTACGGCCGTTTTCCCTATCAAACTGGTTTTGGAAGATTATCAAAAAGGGATTATGAAGTAATCGATTGGGCACTTGAGGTGACAGGAACAATAGACTTTAAGTTTCGTCCGGTTGATGCCCTATCAGGCGGTCAGCGGCAGCGCGTTTGGATTGCCATGGCACTTGCCCAAGAAACAGAGATTATTTTCCTTGATGAACCAACCACCTACTTAGATATGGCGCACCAGCTTGAGGTATTAGAGCTCCTACAGAAACTTAATCAAGAACAAGAACGTACCATTATTATGGTACTGCATGATTTAAACCAAGCGGCGCGTTTTGCTGACTATATTGTGGCTCTAAAGAATGGCGAAATTGTCAAGGCAGGGGTCTGTGAAGAGGTGATGGTTCCAGAGGTGCTCAAAGAAGTCTTTCAAATTGATGCAGTAATCGGCAAGGATCCAAGAACCAATAAACCTATGTGCATCACGTATAATCTACTAAAAGGAGAAAATCACAATGAAAAAGCTAATCATCCCGTTTATGCTGCTGCTAGTTCTCATTATTAGTGCTTGCGGCAAAGAATCTGCAACAGAAAAAGAGAACAGCTCCGATGCTTCAAAAGAAGAAAAATCAGAATTCATTACATACCAATCGGAAACAGGTCCAGTTGAAGTACCTGCAGACCCCAAAAGAGTCATCTTATTGTCAGGCTTTACTGGTAATGTGCTGCAGCTTGGCGTAAATGTCGTTGGTGTGGATGTATGGTCAAAGAATAACCCAACGTTTGAAAAAGAATTAAAAGACGTTGAAGAAGTTTCAGATGAAAATTTAGAAAAAATCATTGAATTAGAGCCAGATTTAATCATCGGCCTATCTAATGTTAAAAACCTTGATAAATTAAAAGAAATTGCCCCAACTATCACTTATACATGGGGAAAAGTTGATTACTTAACACAGCACGTAGAAATTGGAAAACTATTAAACAAGGAAGAAGAAGCTCAAAAATGGGTGGATGATTTCAAAACACGTGCAGAAGCTGCCGGGGAAGAAGTTAGAGCAAAAATTGGCGAAGATGCAACCGTAACAGTTATTGAAAGCTATGATAAGGACCTTTATGTGTTCGGAGATAATTGGGCGCGTGGAACAGAAATTTTATACCAAGCGATGAAGCTGAAAATGCCTGACAAAGTACAGGAAATGGCTTTAGAATCAGGATACTACGCACTATCAGCAGAGGTGCTGCCAGAGTATGCCGGCGATTATATCATCTTAAGTAAGTACGCTGATGCCGATTCTTCATTCCAAGAAACCGAAACATATAAGAACATTCCGGCTGTGAAAAATGGACAGGTATTTGAAATGACGGGAAATGGCGCCTCTTTCACTGATCCGGTCACACTAGAAAAACAGCTTGCATTTTTTAAAGAATCATTTTTAGGAAACTAATTCAAAAAGAGGCTGACCCGATTCAAGAGCTCAGGCACCGTAAGAATCAATCTAGTATCATGTAATATCGTACTAGATTAATTCTTATGGGTGCCTGACACTTATGGGAAAGCCTCTTCTCCTATATTTTAAAAGAAAAGATGATGACTGATGACAAAACACACACCACATACTCTTTCATTCCCATTTAAATTAATAGCAGGCTTTCTTTTATTATTATTCATGTTCTTTGCCTCCATGGTCTTTGGCGCAGCAGATATCACGATGAAGGATGTTTGGCTGGCCCTGACATCCCATGCTACAAATAGTCAAATTTCCATCATACGCGAAATTCGCCTGCCGCGTGAAGTGGCAGCCATTTTTGTCGGAGCAGCTCTTGCTGTTTCAGGTGCCATTATGCAAGGCATGACTAGAAATCCACTTGCAGATCCTGGTTTGCTGGGACTATCTGCTGGTGCGAATGCCGCACTTGCCCTAACCATTGCCTTGATTCCTAATACCAATTATTTCGGTATGATGGTCGCTTGTTTTATTGGAGCGGCTGTCGGAGCGGCTCTCGTATTTGGAATCAGCGCCATGAAAAAGGGTGGATTCTCCCCTTTCCGGATTGTCTTAGCCGGTGCAGCCATCTCTGCCTTCTTATACGCAATTGCCGAATGGGTCGGGATTTATTTTAAAATTTCAAAGAATGTTTCCATGTGGACATCTGGAGGAATGGTTGGCACAACATGGGGTCAGCTCCAAATCATTGTTCCTTTTATTATACTCGGTCTATTAACTTCTTTTTTCCTATCCAGGCAGCTGACCATTCTTAGTTTGAATGAAGAGGTGGCAGTCGGCCTCGGTCAAAAGATTACAAGAATAAAGTCTATTCTATTTATCGTTATCATCATTCTAGCCGGTGCCTCTGTGGCCCTTGTTGGAAAAATGGCCTTCGTCGGTCTGTTAATTCCACATATCGTTCGTGCATTCGTTGGAACGGATTACCGTTCCATCCTGCCCATGTCTGCCATTCTTGGTGCGGCTTTCATGTTACTCGCCGACACACTAGGCCGTACGATTAATGCACCTTATGAAACGCCTATCGTGGCCATTGTTGCCTTTCTTGGCTTACCATTCTTTCTCATCATCGTGAAAAAAGGAGGAGTATTTTCATGATACACCCTTCCTTAATCAAGAAACAGCGAATCATTTTAGGAGTATCCCTGCTGCTCATACTGTTGACAACCGTTATCGGATTGGGAATGGGATATTCTTCCGTATCGTATGAACGGATCTTGCCCGTTCTGTTTGGCCAGGGTACCTTTAAAGAGGAGTTTGTCTTGTTTTCTATACGATTGCCGCGAATCATTATCACCCTATTAGCAGGTATGGCTCTTGCCCTATCTGGTGCCATTTTACAAGGAATTACCCGAAATGATTTAGCCGATCCTGGAATTATCGGAATTAACTCTGGAGCAGGTGTGGGGATTACGGTTTTCTTCTTGTTCTTCCCGATTGAGGCTGATGCATTCTCTTATATGATTCCTGTTATCGGATTTATCGGGGCCATCCTAACAGCAGTCATCATCTATTTGTTTTCCTACCAAAGGAATCAAGGACTTCAGCCTGTCAAATTAGTCCTTATCGGAGTTGGATTCGCTACAGCCCTTTCCGGACTGATGATTGTCCTAATCTCATCTGCCGAGCGTGCAAAAGTCGATTTCATCGCCAAATGGCTAGCCGGAAATATTTGGGGCGCGGACTGGCCTTTTATTTGGGCTCTTCTTCCGTGGCTGGTGATACTCATTCCTTTTACATTATATAAAGCCAATCGGTTAAATCTCTTAGGATTAAGCGAGCCCGTTGCCATTGGTGTAGGAGTGTCCATTGAAAGGGAACGAATTACCTTGTTGTTAACAGCCGTTGCCCTAGCCGCTTCTGCTGTTTCTGTCACGGGGGGCATTTCCTTTATCGGACTCATGGCCCCGCATCTAGCAAAAGCTTTAGTTGGACATAGAAATCAACTATTTATCCCTGTTGCCATCCTGATTGGCGGCTGGCTGCTGCTTTTTGCAGACACAGTGGGCCGCAATATTTTAGAACCTGATGGAATTCCAGCAGGCATCATGGCTGCACTAATCGGTGCCCCATATTTTGTGTATTTGTTAATGAAGAAATAAGGAAACGCGAGAGCACAGCTCTCGCGTTTCTTCTATATAAGTCCTTTTTAATATTTCGACATATACTAGTGGATATTTGACCATATCGCAACCTTTCAGCTCCGCTGAAAGGCGTGTGAAAAGGACTTTTCACACGGATGAGTCAAATATCTCGCGGAAGAACCATATTTAGTACCCGTACATGATAGAAAAAGAATTCCTATGCCAATTTAATAAGTCACATATATGTAAAAAATAATACATTGAATCTAACAGAAGGACAACATACAATCAAATAAGTGTATAAGAATAATATTTTAAAGTAAGGATAAATAAAAATGAAAAAACGGTCAGCCTTTATTATTTTCACCCTCGCCCTCAGTTTAATGATTGGCGGCATCACTCTTCTATTTAATAAACCAGATTCCTCGACTCAGCCAATAGCCGTTAAAGGAGTAATGGATTTACGAGGCTATCCTTTACATCATGCAGATCCAATCAGATTGGACGGCGAGTGGGAATTCGTATCAGGGAAACTAATGAGCGCTCAAGAATTTGAGAAACAGGAGCGTCATTTTGTTCAAGTTCCTTCACTGTGGAAGAACTATAAATTAAATGGCGAAGATGTTCCCAAATATACAAGCGGTACCTATCGTTTGAGAATTCTGGTTGATAGCCCAGACGAAATATATGGATTGAAAACAAGTAATATACGTATGTCGAATGCTATTTATATGAATGGAAGAAAAATCGGCAGCAGCGGCAGTCCAAAGGAGGACCTTACCTATACTTCCCATAATAACCCCTATGCGGCTTACTTTTCCCCTGGTCAAGAGGAAGTAGAAATACTTGTTCATGTGGCAAATTTTGATTACGCCTCAGGCGGAGGAATTGTTGGTTCCATTATGATAGGTAACCAAGAGAGCATTGGGAAATTGAGAGAAACCTCTTTAATTTACGATTGGGTAACGATTACCGCTTTTTTAACAATGAGTCTTTATTTTATAGGCAGCTTCTTACACTTAAGAATGAACCTTGAGCAATTTTACTTTTCTGTGTTTTGTTTTGCCAATGTTTTGTACACATCATCACACGGTGAAAAGATCCTGTGCCTGCTTTTTCCATCCATGCCTTATGGAGTTTTTGAACGAATTCAATTTTTGTCAACCCTCCTTATCGGACTGTGCGGGCTGCTGTATTTTTGTTATTCATTTAAAAAATATGCTCATCAAATCATCTTTAAGGTCCTTTTTATTATCGGAATTTTACTGAACATGGCCATGTTCTTGCCTATAAAAATTCATTCTAACCTTCAAATCGTTTTAACCATCTATATTTTCATTATCATTCTTTACATTATATACATTCAAATTAGCGCTATCCGTAAGCGATCAAGCGGTGCGTTATATTTGATTATTAGCTCCCTTACGATGTTTATTTATTTCATTATTGCTACGCTTAACGTCATGACAAATGTGGAAATTAATTACTTGCCGCCATTATTTCCTTTTATTTGCCTAACGATGTTATCTCTTTTTATCTCCCATCGATTTTCTACTTCTTATCTCAAGAAGGATGAATTATCCAAAGCATTGATGCGTGTAGATAAAATGAAAGATGAATTCTTTGCCAAAACATCGCATGAATTCCGAACCCCATTACATGGTATTATTGCCATCACACAATCGATGGTAGATGATTCGGAATCAACATTATCACCGGCAGAAAAAGAAAAAATTACTTTAATTTCGAGTACTGCTAAACGCTTGGCCCATCTTGTTCACGATATATTAGATTTTTCTAAATTAAAAGAAGGAGAGTTGAAGCTTTCACTCACTTCAGTCGATTTATTTGCCTCTGCATCTGTAATCACAGAGCTTTTCACTTATTTGACAAAAAAGGATATTAAGCTTGTGAATAATGTTCCCCGTGGACAATTTGTGATGGCCGATGAAGAAAGGCTTCGACAAATCCTTTATAATGTAATTGACAATGCAATCAAATATACAGAGCATGGGGTAGTCGAAATTGTATCCTTTGAACAAGATAATAAAGTCGTCATTGAAATTATAGACACAGGAATAGAGCTTACTTCTGAAAAAATCAAAACCTTATTCCTCCCCTTCCAGCAATCTAATCAATCAAGCGACGGCGTAGGATTGGGATTAAGCATTACAAAAGAACTCGTAACCGCTCAGGGCGGAGAAGTCCGTATAGATTCAACCCCCGGCAAAGGAACGACCTTTTCAATCATTCTTCCAAAGGCGGTTAAACAATTAAATGAAAAACAGGATAAAAATCTATCTATTTATGAAAACCAGCAACACGTCCACTTATCCATTCCTTATGTACTAAATAAGAAAGGGAACTATAAAATCCTTATTGCGGATGATGATCATATTAATTTAAAAGTGTTAATTAACATTCTTTCGATTGAAGAGTATGATATCATTGCCGTTGACAGCGGAAATCAAGTACTCCAACAAATGGAAAAACATCCTGATATCGATCTTGTGATTTTAGATATTATGATGCCTGAACTCACAGGGTATGAAGTTTGCCAGCAATTAAGAAAGACTTATCTCCCTTCGGAGCTGCCTATTCTAATGCTGACAGCAGCGATACATCCACAAGACATGATTATCGCCTTTGAATCAGGAGCAAATGATTTTCTTCATAAGCCAATCGAAAGTGCGGAGTTAAAAACAAGAATTCGAAATTTATTATTAATGAAAGAATCAGCGCAACAGGCAATCAGCCATGAAGTGGCTTTCTTACAGGCGCAGATTAAACCTCATTTTATCTATAATGTGTTAAATTCGATTCTTTCTCTTAGCTATTTAGATTTGGACAAGGCAAGGAAGATGATCACTGACTTTGCGACATTTCTTAGAGGAAACTTTTCCTTTGAGAATACGAGCCAGCTTGTGCCGTTACATAAGGAACTGTCCTTGGTTCAGTCGTATGTGAATATACATTCTGTCCGCTTTCCAGATCAATTAGAGTGGGAATTACAAATGAAAGATGCTTTTCATTGCTTCATTCCTCCCCTATTATTACAGCCCCTTGTAGAAAATGCGATTCTGCATGGGTTAAAAGCAAAGTCAGACGGAGGAAAAATCAAACTTATCATTCATGAAGAACATGGAATCGTCACATTTCAAATCATCGATAATGGCGGGGGCATATCAGAGGAAAAACTGCACCAAATTTGGAATCATACTCATCCCGTTCAAAACGGGATCGGTCTTCATAATATTGCGAAACGAATCAAATATTATGAAAATGCCTCGATTTCTATTCAAAGTAAAGAAAATCAGGGAACAACAGTCGTTATCACATTTCCACTCATCCATAATGAAAAAGGGGTGAAATCTCTTGTTGAAAGCCATACTCGTTGATGATGAAGTGTTAGCATTGAACTTACTAGAAGCCATGCTGAAAGAACTATCTGAAGTTGAAATAATCGGGAAATTTTTAAATCCGATAGAGGCAGTAGAGAAGGCAAAACTTCTAAAACCAGATATTTTATTTCTCGATATTGAAATGCCTCAAATGAGCGGAATGAAAGTCGCAGAAGAATTGGAGAATATCCATGAAATAGAAATTGTTTTTATTACTGCTTATGAACAATTTGCCTTAGAAGCCTTTCATGTACAGGCAGTTGACTATATGTTAAAACCTATTGAAAAGGAACGGCTGAGGAGAACAGTTGAAAGAATAAGAATGCGGAAAAAACCATTCATTCCATCAGAAGTTCCGCCTCCCTCTTTACAAACGAATTATCTTGGAAGTTTTATCTTAACCGATTTGCAAGGACAACCTTTTAAATGGCGAACGAAGAAAGTGAAAGAGCTTTGTGCCTATTTAATGTATCTGAAAGAACCTGTGCATCGATATCGAATTATGGAGGATTTATGGCCTGGACAATCAATAGATAAAACAACGGCTATCCTTCATACAAGCGTGTATCAATTGCGAAAAATAATGAAAGAATCTGGCTTTATAGAATCGGTCCTATATATCGATGAGCGTTACTCAATTATCGTTCCATCACAGTCTGATTTAGATGAAATAAATAGCCTTTTACATCAATCTCAATTAACCTATACAGAAGTTCAAAGGCTGCTCAGTTTGTATAGGGATGACTTTTTAGCTGAAGAAGATTATCCATGGGCTGTAAGCAAACGTGAAAAACTTCGGAAAACGGTTATAAAGTATTTAGAATCCTATCTAGATATTGCACATGAAACGAATGGAAACTCTTTATATAAAGAATGTTTGACAAAGCTACTAGAATTAGAGCCATGGAATGAACAATACGCTGAAAAACTGATTCACTATCATATTGAAAGTGAAAACTATAGTGAAGCAAAAACATTCTATCAACAGTTTAAAGAAAGCCTTTGGCAACATCTAGGAATCAAGCCTACAACATTGCAAGAAATAGAAAATATCATAGGATAGGACGAAAAGAGGCTGTCCAAAAAGTCATCATATTCACTTTTTGAACAGCCCTTATGATTTTTCCTATGTTCCCTCACATACGCTGATATTAGAGATGAATCTTTTTCAGTTTATAATTAACTTTTTCCTCATACATATTATTATCAGCTAAATCCAATAACTCCTGTAAATTCACAGCATCTGCAGGATATACCGCTTCACCTATTGAAATCGATAAAGTCCCTTTATACTGCCAATCTTCCTCGTCCAACCTGCTTTTGAAATCATTTATTTTATTATTCAGTAAGTCCACATCAGAAAAGACGGAAAGAATAATAAATTCATCTCCGCCCCATCTGGCAAGAATATCTTTCGACCCAAAAGAATGACGTAAAAGTTTAGCAATAGTCCCTAACACAGAATCCCCTATGCTATGACCATGCTGATCATTAATTTCTTTAAAATCATTTACATCCAGCAGCAAAATAGAGATATTCACATTTTTTCTATCCGCATATTTGGCCATACTCAGAAACTTCTCCATCACATAACGTCTGTTATACAAGCCTGTTAAGGGATCTCTTATCGATAAATAGACGTATTTATCATACTGTTTTCCAAACAGCCATGCCAGTATTAATACAATCATTGCTGGTATTGGAAAAGGGTGAGGCGGATATCCAAAGTGAACGCTTACCATTTGCCTAATGAACAAAAGCAAAACAGCAACAAAGAACACACTGATTACTCTGCCTCTATACCCCATTTTTTGATTCGCTCTATGCTTCACCTTTGTTCTCCTATTATTTACTGTTTTATTAATAGGTCAACTATTTTATTGCTAGATATTGGTTGACTAAAATAGTATCCCTGTCCCTCAGAACAATTAAGATTAGATAGAAAATCTAATTGCTCCTCCGTTTCAATACCTTCCGCAATCACACTTACATTTAAATGAGAAGCCATATTAATGATTGTTTTAACAATCACAGCACTTTCATTTTTTATGTCTTCAATAAAAGAACGATCAATTTTTAAGCTATCAATAGGAAAATGGATTAAATAAGCTAATGATGAATAACCCGTTCCAAAATCATCTATAGATAAGCGTACACCAATAGACTTTAATTCCTTTAGAATTGGTATCGTATAATCAGGGTCTTGCATTAAGCTTTCAGTAATTTCCAATTCTAAATAGCTTGGTTGTAATTTTGTTTCATGTAAAACCCTTTTCACCATTCCAATCAAATCTTCTCTAAACAAGTAAGGTGATATATTGACAGCTATTCTTATTGGAGGTAATCCGCTTTCCTGCCATTTTTTATTTTGCCTGCATGCAGTTTCAAGAACCCATTCCGTTATGGGAGTAATTAAACCATTTTCCTCAGCCAACGGGATAAATTCAGAAGGTGGAATTTTCCCCAATGTTGGATGCTCCCAACGAATCAATGACTCTACTCCAATAATCTTAGCTGTTTGTAAATCTATCTGCGGCTGATAATGAAGCATAAAAGCCTTTTCGTCCACAGCCTGTCTTAATATTCTTTCCAATTTCATTGTTCTTGTCATATTTTCAAACATTTTAGATGAATAAAACTGAACAGCATTTGTGCCTTTATTTTTCGCTAAATACATGGCACTGTCTGCCTTTTTGACAAGAGATTCTAAGTCTTTCCCGTCTTTTGGAAAGGTGCTGATTCCAATACTTGCACTAAGATAAAATCGTTCATGATTTATATGGAAAGGATCCGAAAACAAGCCATTAATTTCTTTTGTGAATGCTTTTACTTCCTCAATAGAGCAATTCTTTAAGACAATAATAAATTCATCCCCGCCAAATCGGTACAAGTCAGCTCTATCTTGTAAGTGAGTAAATAATCTTTGGGACACAGCCGCTAGAACTTGATCTCCCGTACTGTGACCTAATGTATCGTTTATATATTTAAAACGGTTTAAATCTAAAAATAGAAGTGCTAATTGGCCATTTCTTTTATTTTCATTTAACCACTGGCTTAACTCGCTATGAAAGTAGCGCCGGTTACGGAGCCCTGTTACTTCATCATGATTAGCATAATAGCGAATCTGCTCTTCTACTTTTATTTGTTCTGTAATATCCTGCCGTATCGAAATATATTGATAGGGGATTCCCTTCTTATCCTTAAATGGAATAATGGTTGTTTTTACCCAATAAAAAGAACCATCCTTCGCTTTATTTTTTATATTCCCCTTCCAAATTTCTCCCCTGCGGATGGTTTTCCACATTTCTTTAAAAAACTCTTTCGTATGATATCCAGAGTTGACTATTCGATGGGTCTTTCCGATTAATTCACTCTGACTATACTTTGACATGTCACAAAATGTATTATTTACATAGGTAATGATTCCTCTATAATCGGTAATGGCTACAATAGATGATTCATCTAACGAAAGCTTAAAATCTTCTAATTCCTTTATTTTTCTTGCTAAATCTACTTCATTCTTCTTTTCATTTGTCATATCTTTTCCAAATACCAATAATTCATTTCGACTGCCATCATCATGAAAAAAAGGAACTTTAATCACATTAAAGATTCTCAATTCACCCTTATGATCATAAATATGCTCCTCGTACTTCGTAACCTCTGCATTTAGCCATGCCTGTTCATCCGATTGCCTGCAAACGTCAAAGAAACATTGAAAATCATGATACTGTTTTTCCAGCTCAGGATCCCTTTTTCCTAAAAGATACATTTCATTTAACCGCTGAAGATCTTTATTATTCGTAAATGTATTAACCCGAACCCAATTACCTTCTCCGTCTTTTATGCAGATAAAATCGACTAAATGCTCCATTATTTCCATTAGTAAAAATTTTCCAACATTTGTTCCGGTGTTAAAGTCTATCATTTTCCATTAATTCCCTTCTAGCAAGAAGATTTCAATCTATGAGGTAGTTTTTCGGGATAGATTATATAGGTTTATTATACTAATAAATGATATAGACATCTAGAGAAACAATTATTTCACCGTACAATTTGACCTAGTATTTTATGATTATATTGAAAAAGAAACTGTTGCTACAAACAACAGCCTCTATTCGGTTACTTTTCCTATATTTTGAACTTCCCAATAAGCCTCTGTAAATCCACTGCCATAGTGGATAGAGCATTTGCTGAAGAAGAGATTTCTTCCATTGCTGCTAATTGTTCCTCTGTAGCCGCTGATACACCCTGTGTACCTGAAGAAGCAGACTCAGAAACTTCAGTAATAAATTGCATCGATTGAACAATTTGCTCAGATCCTGCAGCCATTTGTTGAACAGCAGAGGAAATCTCTTGAATTTGTGTGGTTACTTCATGGATAGAACCTTCTATCTGTTTGAAGGATTCTCCAGCCCTATTCACAATGCCAATCCCTGAAAATACCTCTTTTGCCGCTACTTCCATAGAACATACGGCTCTATTGGTTTCTCCTTGAATAGAAGAGATGAGTTGAGAAATTTGCTGAGCCGAATCTGCGGACTGCTCCGCTAACTTCCGCACTTCGTCAGCTACTACTGCGAAACCTCTTCCATGCTCTCCTGCTCTTGCCGCTTCAATCGCAGCATTCAATGCAAGAAGATTGGTTTGTGCAGCAATATCGGTAATCGCTCCTATAATTTGTCCAATTTCTTTTGAGCGTTCTCCTAATCCCCCAATCACTTCAGATAATCCATTGACCGTTTGATTGATAGAATTCATCTGCTCAACGGCAGATTTGACCGCCTGACCTCCCTCTGAGGCTTTCTCAGAAGCATCGATGGCAGAAGAAGAAACACTATGAGCATTATTGGCCACTTGCTGTATACCCGTAGACATTTCGCTGATGGTTTGAGAAGTTTCTTCCACACTTTGTACTTGGTTATCGACACCAACAGCTACTTCCTGCATGGCTGATGCAATGTGTTCTGTCGCTTGACCTGTTTGCTCTGCACTTGCTGTCAATTGTTGTGCTGAAGCAGCTACTTGTTCAGCGCTAGAGCCCACTTGATGAATCATTTCACGAAGATTCATCGTCATTTGATTAAAAGAGTGTGCCAACTTACCAATTTCATCTTTATTTCTTACCTTAAGTTCTTCTACAGTCAAATCTCCAGAGGCAATTTTTTCTACTGATTCGGCTATAGCCACGACCGGCTTTGAAATCATACGGCCAATATAAAAAGCAATAATGACACCGGCGGCAATCGCAATAATTCCTAGAACTAACATGATATTCATGCTTGATTGGACTGCTGCTGTTGTTTCTTTCTTTCCATTATCTAATAAACCTTGTTGATATTCTGTAAATTCTTCTATCTTTTGATCAAACCGCGATACAATTTCACGGCCTTGTGTAGATATGAGATTGGCATATTCATCTGACTCATCTTCCTTAAGTTGAAAGACTGCTTCAGAAAATTGATAATACTCCTGTTGAATTTGATTTAATTCTTGCAGCATTCCCTTTGCTTTCGGATGCGTAAGGATATGATCCAATTTTTTGCTTGTTTCTTGATATTGCTCATATGCTTTATTAAAACTATTAAGTGCGGTATCATCTCCTAAGATCATAAACCCTCGAAGTCCCACTTGTTCTTTTTTTATCGCTAAATCTAATTCCTTAATTAAAATAAGCTTATTTGCTTTATCATCAATTAAATCACTATACGTATGATCGACCCATTTAAACTGAACATAGCTCGCGACTACTATAGCCGCCAAAATGATTAATACACCAAAAAACCCCGCAAAAAGCTTTTTACCGACTGTCATCCCCATCCTATAATCCCCTTTCCATTCCCTATTGACATCCTTTATCTTTATGTACGTGTTCGATACTTCCAACACCACAAACAAAAGAATCCGCCAATTAGATTACTATCTTATAGATTTAAATGTTCATATATATAGGAATTATAATTTACTCTTTCACTTGTAGCGGTGACAATTGTCACGAAAATAAGGGGAAAAGTATGCTTAAATAAGCATACCTTCAAATCGCTCATGGCAAATAACCGTACGTCATGATTTTTATCAGATGTACGGTTATTTCATTAGATTTCTTTATTCAGCATCTTTTTTTTACTGAACTATACTTATCCCGCGGCCATTTGTTCTTTCTTATTTGATTCGTCATTTCCCAAGGATACTTTATCAGGTTTCACAACGAATATACTAATGAAAGTCGCAAGAATGAAGAGAGCCATAATGACATATAACACCATTGTATAGGATTGTGTTTTTTCCAGAATAAAAGCGCTTAGCTGGTTGCCTGTCAGCCCTGCCCATGCCCATGCAGATAAGGCTAACCCATGCACTGTAGAAACATGATCTAAACCAAAGCGGTCAGATAATAGTGGCGGCAATGATGAAAATCCGCCGCCGTAACCTGCATTGACGATACAAAGTAAGGCGATAATAAGGATTGCGATAGAATGGTTTATTCCATCAAAAACAACGGTTAATGATAGGATGGCAATAGATAAAAGGAAAATAATTTTATAGATGGAGTTACGATCTTTTAATCGGTCAGCCCATGAAGAGAAAACAATCCGTCCGCCTGCATTAAAAATAGCGGTTAACGAACTAACTAAACCAATCGCTCCAAATCCAATGAACGCTAAAATGCCTTTTTCCTGTGAAATTAAAGCTAATCCACATGTAATATTAATATAGAACATCAACCAAATTCCGATAAATGTTTTATTTGTTAGCACTTTTCCATAACTAAAGCTCATGCTTTGTACACTTTCTTCTTCATATCCGGCTGGCTTCTTTAGAAGCAAGTGTCCAATCACCATCATGACTAAATAGATTCCTGCTAAAATATAAAACATGGTATAGATATTGGCAGGATTGACTAACACTCCGTCATTGTTTCTTTCTCCCAGCAATTTTTCCATTAAAGGACTGGCAATCACCTTCGCTAAACCAAAACCTGCAACCGCTAGGCCTGTGGCTAACCCTTTTTGCTGTGCAAACCAAAGCATTAATGTTTTTACTGGTGTTAAATAACCGATACCCAGTCCAATCCCCATCACAATTCCATAAGAAACATAAATACCGATTAATGATTTTTGATAAATAAAGAAACCTGTTCCTGCCATTCCAACGACAAAAAAGATTGCCGCAAGCAACGACGACTTATGAATGTCTTTTTCAACCAATTTCCCACCAAAAGCGGCAGACATACCGAGGACAAAAATAGCTAAACTAAAGGCCCATTCCACTTCACTAACAGGCCTCCCGATGTAAGTAGCAATATCTCCCTTGAACAAGGACCAACAGTAAACTGTACCAATGCTGCAGTGAATAAGTAAAGCCGGAAGTACAGCACGAATCCACTTGTTATCAAAATTCCCCATAGTATAACCCTCATTTCCATTCAACCCAAAATCGTAACGACGAATGTTATTTTCATAAGAAAACATTATATTCGTTTATAGGATAAAATTTAATAGGATTTCAGTTAAATTCTAGGTCGAATTCATTTTATTTACGAATATTAACAAAATCATTATATATTATCTTCGTATATAAACAAATGATAATTTTCAACATAAAGGTAGTAATAATAAGAAAAAGGATAAAAAAACAGCCTAATCATAATGATTAGACTGTTTCCAAGTGAAAAATGAACAAACCATATTTTTAAAAAAACTCTTCCTGCTTAACCTTGTAATGATTTAATAACCATTTACAAAGTGAACAATGGTTTCTCTTTCATCTTCTGTCAGTTCCCTTTTGACATTCTTTTCGTATTCCTTCATGATTTTCTGTTTATCCCCATCACAAATCTCTGTATATTTCGCAATAGTTCTCAGTTTGATGGCTATCTGATTAAATTCCTCTTTTGAAATCGGCTTTTGATGCGAAGGGATATATGTATCTGCATCAAATGATTCTAATTCATCTAATAACCGCAGTATTTCCTTGATTGTATAGTTTTCTTTTTCGGAAAAAATATCAGGATAAATGCAGTCCCCAAGAAAGAGAATCTTTTCTTCTTTGATATATACGACGGCTGAATCTGCAGCATGATCCCCTCCAACATGTTTTACGATACAGGTGACCCCGCCAAGATCGATTTCCACTATTTTTTCAAACGTTATATCAGGTAAAACAATCTTGATATCTCGGTGATTTTTATATTCTTCCTTAATGGCGTTCGCACAAAATTCAATTTCTGTCCCTTCACTCACTCGTGCGTCTAATGCCTCGTCAGACCATGAAAGCGGAATTAGCTTCTCTATTTCTTTTTTTGTTTCTTTCGAAGCAACGGAAACGGTATGAGGCAATCCGGAAAGACCGAAGATATGATCCCAATGCCAATGAGTAAGAACAACCATATCTGGAGTCGGGACCTCCTCCTTTGAAAGTTCTTCTATAAAATAATTGGCATGGTCTTCCGAGTTGCCTGCATCAATCATTAATGTCTTATGATTACCCGCCACCATCCCTAGAATGGGCCGATCGGTCACTGATATGGGAGTACTATACCAAAAAGTTGTACCTATTTTTTTAATATCGTGCATAGAGAACTGCCACCTTTCTTTTATATTATTTTAAGTCGAATGGCGGCTGTTTACTCATTGAGATACTGGTCTATCCAGCACCATTTTCCCTTATTAATAAAAATAATTTTAACTATTAAAGTGTTAAACAATAAATTTTTTATTAGTTAATAGATATTATTTGCAGTAAAATGGTTATTATTACCTATATTTCCAGAAAATTATTCGCTTATTAACAGGAGAAAAGACTCGTGATAACTAATAAAATAGATCTCAAAAATCTTTCAGAACAAATTGATGATTTAAGAAATTGCATGATTGAAATGATTAACTCTAACGGAATGAACCATCCTGAGAGCATTAAAGTTAGTCAAGAGTTAGATGTTTTATTGAGTGATTACCAAAAAGCTGTGTTAAACAGCTAATTTGCCAAACTTTCATTTAAAGAAGGATGATACCCAAGCATCCATAAGTTGAACTGTTTTTTTAACACCTGTTTCATTCGTAAAGCAATAAGTATTGTGTCCACCCCTGTTTCTTTCATCTTCTAAACTTGTGATTAAGATAAACGACCATACAAGAATAAAGTTAGCGTTTAGAGAGGGATTTTATGAATAAACAAATGAGGCAACATGAACGTACACGTGATTCACTTTTTCATCTATTTGATCAATTAACAGATTATATCATCATTATTGATGTGTTAGGAAAGATTATGTATTTGAATCCTAAGGCGGAAAATCTGTTTAACGTTACATCTATTAGTTGTATAGGAAACTCCCTCCATACCCTTATTCCCAATTTGAAAATAGAATTAGAATGTGAACGAGATCAAAAAGTGTTCATCCGTTTAAGGGAGAGCATTCCATTATCTATTCAATCACAATCTCTTTCCATTGAAAATGAGGAATACAAAGTCCTTCTTCTAAAAGATTTAGATGGAGAAAAAAGCAGAATGGGACAATGGAGTACAATAAGTAAAGAATTAGCCGATATTAAGTTAGCATTAGATGAATCCACCATCGTTGCTATTACTGACCCTAAAGGGATGATTACATTTGTTAATCATAAGTTTTGTGCATTATCACAGTACAAGGAAGAAGAGTTGATTGGAAAAAATCATAGTATTCTAAACTCAGGCTATCATTCAAAAGAATTCTTTCGTGACATGTGGCGGACGATTGGAAAAGGAGAAGTTTGGAAAGGAGAGATTCAGAATAAGGCGAAAGATGGCAGCTTCTATTGGGTTGACACCACGATTGTTCCGTTTATGGATGAAAACGGCAAACCATACCAATATGTGAGTATACGAACAGATATTACGAAGAGAGTCCACATGGATAGAGAAATACAAGAAGCACTAAAAATGGACTTTACTCATACGATAAAAAATCTTCAAAATGGTATTTTTAAAATAAGAAGAAATGAAGAGGGAAGCTTTATCTATACAGTCGCTGAAGGAAAACTTCTAGATGAAATTGGACTTACCTCAGACATTCTTTCTAATAAAACACCTTATGATGTGTTCTCACCTGAAATTGCTCATATAAAGCAGGAACATTATGAAAAAGCGTTTCAAGGACATCGAGTCAATTATGAGGTAGAATTGCGCGGGAGACCTGTATCTATTGAGGTTGCCCCACTCAAGCGGGGTGATAGGGTCATTGAACTTGTCGCATCTGTTCAAGATATGTCAGAATTACGATTCACCCAAAAAGAGCTCCAAGTAAACCAACAGCATTATCAATCTCTTTTTGAACATAGTCAAGATTATGTGATTGTCTATCATACAGATGGCCGCATCATTGACATGAACCCAAAGATGATAGAATTACTCCGATTATCAAAAGAAACGATACAAAATCTCACCGTAGCTGATATGATTTCCGAAAAATATGAAGAGATGCGGTATGGATATTTTGAAAGAGCAGTTCAAGGTCATCCGCAAAATTTTGAAATGAACATCATCAATAAGCATGGAGAAAAAATGTGTTTTAATGTCACATTGCTTCCTATTATTTTAGAGGGGCAAATTAAAGGTGTCTATTCGATTAGAAGGGACATTACCGAACACAAAAAGATACAAGAAATGAATGCTTATTTGGCTCATCATGATGAATTAACAAAGCTTCCGAACAGAAGATGGATGGAACAAAAACTATATGAAACGCTGTGTCAGGCGGAACAGAATCATCAAAAGTTGGCTGTTTTGTTTATTGATTTGGATCGATTTAAATCCATTAATGATACACTTGGACACCTCATTGGCGATAGGCTTCTCGAGCTCCTTTCAGCACGTTTACTTGAAAGTATAGATCAAGAGAAACAATTCGCCGCCCGCATTAGCGGCGATGAGTTTATGATTCTTTGTCCAGGAATGGCACAGGATGAAGAAGCCATTCAAACAGCCAATAAACTTTTACACAATCTAAGAGCTCCTTTTTATATAGAGAATCATGAACTCTTTGTTTCTGCTAGCGTCGGGATTAGTATCTATCCTACAGGCGGAACAAGTGCTATGGATTTAATGAAGAAAGCAGATATAGCCTTATATCGCGCAAAAGAGCTTGGACGTAATATCTATCAGCTGTACAATGATTCTATGGATGAAAGAAACTATCAATCTTTCCTATTAGAAAGGGATTTAAGAAAAGCCATTATGAATAATGAATTTATCGCTCATTTTCAACCGCGTGTCGATGCTTTAACAGGAGAAATCATAGGAGCTGAGGCATTAATTCGATGGCTGCATCCAAAAGCTGGATTAATTTCCCCAGGGGAGTTTATTCCGCTTGCAGAAGAAACAGGACTGATTATCCCTTTAGGAAAGTGGATGAAAAGAAGAGTATGTGAACAGCTCGCGGCATGGAGAGAAGCGGGAATTCCGCTAATTCCTATAAGTGTGAATATTAGTTCTCAACGATTTTTACAAAGTGATTTTTCAAAGGAGGTTCGTGAATTATTATTCGAATATCAACTAGAGGGCAAATGGTTAGAATTTGAGATTACTGAAAACTCATTAATGAAACATGAAGAGTATATTCTTCAAACCTTATATGAATTAAAAGCTAAGGGTGTTAAAATATATATTGACGATTTTGGTACAGGCTATTCTTCGTTCCATTATTTGAAAGCGTTTAAATTAGATGGAATCAAAATTGATCGCTCTTTTATTCAAAATATTTCACATCAGTCAGAAAATGCCGGCATTACCGCTACTATGATCAAAATGGCTCAGTACTTAAGAATGAATGTGATTGCAGAAGGTGTAGAAACAGAAGAAGAATTATCCTTTTTACTTGAACAAGATTGTCACCAAATTCAAGGATTCTATTTCGGAAAACCCTGTTCAATGGAGGAATTCCAACAAAAATATATGCTTACAGGACAGACCATACCGACTTCAGAAATGGGACATATAAAGTGAAACTTCCATCAGTGAGGGTTTTTCTTCATCCCCCACTGATGGTTAGTTGAGACCCAAAGGATGTGGATCTCACAAACGTTGCCATAAATGCGGCATTCTTAGTCTGTGATTCCGCGAATGGACCTTTACGGGCAGTTCAATCTCCCACCTATCTTCTTTACATCCTCAGAATCTTGAGGTGGGAGTCTTACTGCCCGTTAAGAGTGGGATAAATTAGAATGGAGGGAATCGTATGACAACACTTGACTCTTTGGTAAACTGTGCTCCATTGTTTCCTCAATTCATTTTGGAGGATTGTCATTTCACTATTTCGGATACAGAAAAATTTTTAGTTTCGATACCTGGAAAAACGTTAAAAATGGCAATTCAGGTTGGTGATATATTACAGGATGGCTCCATTACCAAAATCGCAATAGAAAGAAAAGAAAAAGTCGTTGTGGAAGGAAATAAAGAATTATACGGTATAGCACATATTGCCTTATGTACACCCATTATTGAAAACAATAAAGCCATTGGCTGTGTATCCATCGGCTACTCTATGGAAAAAGCCGATAAAATTAATCAAATGGCAGAAGCACTTAGTTCAATGGTAGAACAAATTTCCTCAAGTTCACAATCCGTTGCTGCCGCATCGCAGGAATTGGCTAGTAAAAATGAAGAACTTTCTACTATTTCCGTTTCGGTAAGAGATAAGATGAATGCTATCTCTGATATCGTGGCCTTTGTGTTACAAATTGCTTCAAAAACAAATATTTTAGGGTTAAATGCAGACATTCAAGCGGCACATGCCGGGGAATATGGTAAAGCTTTTTCCGTTGTAGCGAAAGAAATCCGGAAACTTGCCTATGAATCTCAACAATCGTCTGATAAGATTAAACAAGAAATCTCTATGATCCAACATTCTATTCTTGATATTTTAGATGAAATTCAATCTTCTGCAGGTTTTACAGAAGAACTAGCCGCAGCTGCAGAGAAACTTTCTGCATCCATGGATGATTTAAACATAACGGCAAAGGATCTTTTCGATTTATCTCTGCTTGGGAAAGATTAAACCACCGTAATTTTTCGAATTTGATTAGGAAAAGAAAGAAAAGCTTACTATATTAATAAAGACCTCAGGAACACTCCTGAAGTCTTTATTTCTTATTGCCATACACTTCACCATCACGTAAATACATAGAAGTACCTATTTTACGTGTTAATATACTTTTTTCTAGTAGCTTCTCCACCTCTGATATGTCGAACCGTTTTGTTATATTCAATCACTTTTTGCACTTGGTCAGCCAATTCCTTATTTATTCGTGGTAATCTCTCGGTAATATCCCTATATACCGTGCTTCTATTTACACCAAATTTTTCCGCGGTTTTTCTAATCGTATCTTTCGTTTCAAGAATATGTTCTCCAATTTTTATGGCTCTTTCCCTAATAAAATCGTTCAAACTACTCCCTCCTTTGAAGTAAGACCTGATGAAATAACCTATTTGAGTAGTTGTTTTTAGAGAAAAATCATTATGGAAATATTTATATTTATTTATGAGCGCTGGAGAAAAATATGCCAAAAACATGGATGAATAGTAATATGATATTCTAAGTGAAATTGGAGGAAATTATGCCTTCATAAGCCAAACAGTTCCACGTTATGTGAACATAAAGAAAAATCCCCCATTCCGTTTGGGAAATGGGGATTTAAAATCTTGGCTTTGTTAAAGTACTGTGTTGATACGCCAGATTTTTGACTCATTCGTGTGAAATGAACATTTCACACGCCTTTCAGCATAGCTGAAAGGTTTCTGCATTGTCATGAAATAGTAGGAGAAAATGCAGCTTAAATGAGTCAAAAATCAACAATATTATTTAACAAAGCCAAAATCATTTTTCCTCTATAGACTATGATTTAATAGATAGTAAATATAACCAAATTATACCGTTTGATAGGGAGTTTCCAGATTTAAAACGGAAGTGCTGTAACCGAGCATCTTACCATTGTTATACAGGAACTTATGCTCTAAACCATATTGCCCCTCTAGAATTTTTGGCAAATACATTTTAATATTATCTACTACGCCTTTATTATCTGAATGTAAAACCCAATTAATATCTTTCCAATCAATGATTCCTTCCTCTTTATGAAATGGGGTGTCAATATGAACATTTGGTGGCAAATTAGCCACAAAAACATACATACCGGAATTACCTGCATTACTTTGCCAAGTTACATTTCCAGCAAATGTAGCTTCTTCTAAATAAATCCCTGTTTCCTCAAAGGTTTCTCTTATGACAGATTCATAAGGGGACTCATTCTGTTCAATTTTTCCACCCACGCCGTTCCACATCCCCATGTTAGGGCTTTTGTTTCTATTTAATAACAGCAATTCATTTTGTTTTCTTATAAAACAAATCGTATATTTTAACACAGCTATAATCTCCTTAAACTGTATTTTGCAAGAAAAAAGTGCATAGTTGCGCAAGAAATTTTGCAGAGTTTTGCCACCCAAATGTTTCAACTTATTTTGCCCGCGATAAAGCGTTCGATAATCTATAACTTCCACCGGTAAA
>Ga0182742_1000307_pt1 | contig 85166 bp, 65 predicted proteins | sample eDN5th37CBELigMG_FD_128880 | JGI IMG/M metagenome (GOLD analysis project Ga0182742, IMG submission 128880) | Enriched Miracle-Growth compost microbial communities from Emeryville, California, USA - eDNA 5th pass 37_C BE-Lig MG (version 2)... ...
ACGCCGATGGCGACGTTCGAGGACGGCAAACGAATCTGTCGAGAGAAGATGATCGCGTAACTTGACCTGACAGACAGCCACCGGAGGACCGGGTAACTGTCAGATCGGGTCGGGACTACTACAGATCAGCTAGTTAGCTCCTCTCGCGCTCGATTCGAAAACGCTCGATTTCGTCGGGACGTTAGACGTTCGTTAAACGATTCCGCATCGGCGCCATCGGAGCGCATTCGAGTCCTGGCTGGTTTGCATCGTAAGAGGCGCGGTTGCGCAGGTCCTGTGATGCATTAGACCGACGGAAGTCAATTTCCAGGCTTAAGCAGCGATCTGCACGCTACCCCGATAGCCCGTCGCCCATACAACCAGCCGCCCGCCATGCATGAGACCGATGCGGTCGCATGTTCCGCTTCGGTCATGTAATGCGTCGTGATCAGGATCGCATCTCCGCATATCCGCTAGCTTCGGCGCCGGCCACGACATGGAAGAGCTGCTCAACGATACTTGTCGGTAGTGAAGTACTTCACCTGATTGCCGCCGATATGCAGCCGAGAGTCCTACAAATTCTCCGCGCATGACCCGACACGAAGGTATTGGTCGATACCATCGTGTAGGCGCGCTCGGCTCTCTTTGGCGTTTGAATCGTCAGCGTCGATTCAATCCAGTCACGGGAGAAGAGACGTGAAGATACTGATGGTGTTGACCTCACACGACGTCCTTGGCAACACGGGACGCAAGACGGGGTTCTGGCTCGAAGAATTCGCCGCCCCTTACTTCGTCTTCAGAGATGCGGGTGTCGAGCTGACGCTCGCTTCACCGAAAGGCGGTCAGCCGCCTGTCGACCCGAAGAGCGATCTGCCGGAGAACCAGACCGCCGCGATGGACCGCTTCAAGAAGGACAGGCGGGCACAGGAGGAGCTTGCGAACACCAGGAAGCTGGCGGACATGAAGTCAAAGGATTTCGACACGATCTTCTACGTGGGTGGGCACGGTCCGATGTGGGACCTCGCCGATAACAAAGACTCCATTGCGCTCATCGAGTCTTTCTACAACTCGGGCAAGCCCGTCGCCGCGGTATGCCATTCGCCGGCGGTTTTTCATCGCGTGATGTACAAGGGCGCCCCGATCGTCAGAGGCAAGCGCGTCACGGGATTCGCGAATTCTGAGGAAGAGGCTGTTGGCCTCACTCATGTGGTGCCGTTTCTGGTCGAGGATGAGCTCAAACGTCTCGGAGGGCTGTATGAGCAGGCGCCGAGCTGGGAGCCGCTCGCGATCGTCGATGGTCGACTTGTCACGGGGCAGAACCCGGCGTCATCCACGGCAGCAGCGAGATCGCTCATGAAGCTGCTCGCTCGGCCGACATCATCCTGGACCTCCATCGAGGTCTCTCACGAGCACGCCGAGGCAGCCTAGACACTTTCCGCGGGTAAGACGGGACGTCGCGGCCGCGGCGTCCCGGGAGGAGCGCGCACCCCTTCCGCATCGATCGAGGGCCAAACGCCGTGTCCACCCTTCGACATCAGCCGGATCAGGAAAACTTCCACGTGATCCGCGCGGAAGACATCGTATGGAAGTCCTTTCCGGCGTTCCCTGCGCGTGCGCGTCTGGCTGTGCTTATCGGCGATCCGACAAAGCCAGGTCCCTATGTCATTCGTGTGCGTCTTTCGGGTGCCGTGAAGATGATGCCGCATCGGCATCTTGAGGACCGGATCTACACGGTCATCTCGGGTGTGTTCTATATCGGCGTGGGGGATTCATTCGACGAGAACAAGCTGACCGCCCACGCGCCGGGGAGCGTCCTCGTGCTTCCCGCTGGGACGCCGCACTTCCATTGGGCGCGATCGGGTGAGTACATCACGCAGGTCAGTGCGATCGGGCCTTTGGGTCTGGTGTATGTCGATCCGGCGAATGATCCGCGCAAGCACATCTGAAGGGAGAGATGCCCCCGAAGATCACGGCTCCGGACTCGTTGGTGCATTACGAATCGCCCAACGCACAGGGAATGGAGAATCCGAACGTGGCCCCGGGCCCATCGTTAGGCCGTGCCCAGATCTTTCCGCGGTGCCCCTCGATGATCGATCGGCTCACCGACAGGCCGATACCCATGCCGTCAGGCTTGGTCGTGTAGAAAGGCTCGAAGATCTTGCTTAGATTCTCGGGGCTCACGCCGCTCCCGGTGTCCCGAACCCGAAGCTCCGCAATGCCGGGGGTTACCTCGCCGGTTTCAATCGAGATCTGCCGCTGCGGGGGCTGCATGCCGCCGATGGCGTCCGCTGCGTTGAGTGCGAGATTCAGGATGACCTGCTGCAGCTGAATGCGATCTCCGACGACCAGCGGTAGCGCTGCGTCGAGATTCACATTCAGCGTAATGCGGCGGCGTTGCAGGTCGTGCGCGCAGATTGCGATGACCTCTTCCGCCGCCTCGTTCAGATTCAGCGGTCCGGAGCAGAAGTCCTGCTTGCGAAACATGCCACGCAGGCGTCCGATGACCGCCGATGCCCGATTGCCGTCTCGTAGCGTGCGTTCGACAATCCGGACCGCGCCTTCGATATCCGGCGGCTGTGCTGCCAGCCTGCGCAGACAGGTGCTCGCGTTGGCGACGATCGCCCCCAATGGCTGATTTACTTCGTGGGTGATGGATGCGGCGAGCTCACCGAGACTCGTCACGCGGGTCAGATGGGCGAGCTCGGACCGGATCTTGTCGAGCGAATCTTCCGCGAGTCTCCGCCGTGTTACATCCTGCGCAACGCCGACGCATTCGCGCCGCCCGTCCTCATGATTCACCACCTGGTACGCCGTGCTCAGATATTTGATACGGCCGTCCGGCATGATCAACCGGTAGCCATCGTCCGGGGTGGGTTCGCCTCTGAAGGCCCGCTGCACTCTTTCGTTAATCATCTGGGCATCGTCGGGGTGAACGGTGGCCAGAAGGTTCGGATAGACGGGCTCCAGTCCTTCGCGCAGCTCGTGGATGCGATACATCTGTGTCGACCAGACGAGCTTGTTGTTGTTCAGGTCCCAGGAAAAGGATCCGGTTTCGCTGATTCTCTCGGCGGTGGCGAGAAGATAGGCCCTTCTTCGCAGCTCATCTTCCGCGCGCAGACGTTCGATCGCGATGCTTGCGATGTTCCCTGCGCGGCCGTGGATGTCTTCCTGGTCCAGCTGGGGGCCCGGCGGCTCGCGGCGATAGACGCAAAGCGTACCCAACACGCTTCCCCCATTCGAAGGTATCGGCGTGCACCGCACCCACTTGAGTCCATGATCCAGAAGTCGCGCCTGCGCGGGTGTCCCGTGCCAGCGGGGGTCCGATTCGATGTCCTGCGCGATGACCTCTGCCTTCTCAGCCGCGGCCGTCCCGCACGGTGAGAGATCCTCCTGAACCGGAACCGCCGCGATCGGCTGCGTGAAACTCGCCGGCAGCGAGGGCGCGACTGCGAACTCGTACCTCAGGCCGTTTCCGTCGAGGGTTCGAGCTTCGCAATGGCAGTCAGGCGATGCGGCCTCCACCAAGCTGCACAACTTGCCGAGAACGTCCTTCAACGGCCGGCCGGATGCGATCCATTCCAGCAGCTGCTTCTCTCCGGCGAGCATGATCGCCGCGCGCTTCTGGTCCTCGATATCGACGTTTACGCCATACCACTTGACGATCTCCCCATCGGCGCCGCGCAGGGGGTTCGACCGGAAATGGAACCATCGATAGACACCGTCGTAGCGCCGGATGCGGGCTTCCACATCGCCGCCTGTTCCGGCCACTTTGAAAGCTTCCCAGGCCGCGGCGATGACGTGCCGATCCTCCGGATGGATCACGGATGTCCATTGCCAGTCCCGCAGGTCCTCACGCGAGAGGCCGACGTAGTTGAGGTAGTGCTGGTTGAAGAAGTCCGCGGTACCGTCCGGTCGCGCGGACCACACGAGAGCGGGGATGCTGTCGATCGTGAGCTGCAGGTCGCTGTCGTTGCGGCCAAGTGCGTCTTCCGCGCGCTTGCGCTCCTCGACGTCGCTCGGCAACACCCGCATTATCTCCGAAGGGGAATGGTGAATGCGAATAGCGCGCCGACGCCACCGGGCGCGGCTTCTGCCCATAGTCGACCCGAGTGGCTTTCGACGATGGTGCGACTCACGGACAGACCGATGCCCACGCCGGTGTCCTTGGTGGTGTAGAAGCGCTGAAATATCTGTTCCTGGCTACCTGCCGGAAAGCCGACTCCACGATCCTGCACACTCAGCCGTACGTTGCCGTCGGGATCCGGCGCGGTGCGCAGCTTGATCGCGCGGGGACCATCGATACCGCTCATGGCATCGGAAGCGTTGCGGATCAGGTTCAGGATGACCTGCTGAAGCTGCACGCGATCCGCCGTAATCGTCGGAAGATCGGCCGCCAGCTCCGTCCGCACACAGGCACCGTTCCGGCTGAGGTCTTTCGACATCAACGAGATGACCTCAAGCGCCGCATCGTTGAGGTCGACTTCGCTGCGGGTGGAGCTGTTGTTCGCGAACAACGCGCGCAGGCGCGTCACAACTTCCAGCACGCGGTTGGCATCCCGGATCGTACGCCGCGCGGTGTCGAGGGCGCCCGAGACGTTGGGCGACCCAGATGACAGCATGCGCACGCACGTGCTGGCGATCTGCCTGGCGGCAGAGATCGAGCGCCCCAAAACCGCCGCGAGGTCCGACACGCCCGCCTCGGGGAAGAGGGCGCCGGAGGCGCAGACCCAGTTCCGCGGGTCGCGAGCTTTCGCGAGCTCGTCCTCGAGTTCAGCCACGCGTGCGCGGAGGTGCTCGATCTCGGAGAGGGAACTGCCCAGGCCGCCCGGCCACGACCAAGGTGTCCCACTTTCGGACCCACGGGCCGAAACCTTGGCAGAGGGAATGGTCATGGCTGCATGCTCGCCGCGAAGGTTTCTGGAGCTGGTTTCCAGTAGGCGAGGCTAGGGGTAGCCGCGCCGGCTCGGAACGCCGGAACCGGCTGATGCAGACCTCAATTTTTCGGTAGGTCGGGGCGCGCTTGCACCGTAGAGGGGCGCGATTGTCACGGATTCGTTGCAAGGAGAGGGAGATCCTTGCGGTACACTGCGGAAACACAGAGGCGCTTGTGGCGAACGTCGAGCCGATACGCATACTGAGCGTGGAAGACCATCCGGTGTTTCGCCAGGGACTGGCGACCGTGATCGAGGCCGAACCCGACATGCTTCTCGTCGCCCAGGCGGCGAACGGCGTCGAGGCGATCGCCGAATTCCGACGGCATCGGCCCGATGTCACCCTCATGGACCTGCGTCTGCCTGGATCGAACGGCACGGACATCCTGATCGCGATCCGGGGCGAGTTTCCGGACGCCCGGATCATCATGTTGTCTTCGTCCGACGCAGACGGAGAGATCCAGCGGGCGCTGCGTTCCGGCGCGTCCGGCTATGTGCTGAAGAGCATGCCGCAGGATGAGTTGCTCGCCGTGATCCGCTTGGTGCACGCCGGCAAGCGCCATGTGCCCGTCGAGGTGGCTGCCGTCCTTGCCGCGCACCTCGGCGACGAAGAGCTGACCCCTCGCGAGCTCGAAGTGCTGCAGCTGATTCGTGACGGACTCAAGTACAAGCAGGTGGCGGAACGGCTGTCGATCTCGGAAAACACCGTCAATTTCCACATCAAGAACATCGTGGCCAAGCTCGGCGCCAACGACCGCACCCACGCCGTAACGATTGCCGTTCGTCGCGGCCTGCTAAGGCTTTGACCCAATCGGCCGGACCTACAGAAACCTGTAGGTCCGGCGCCGACCCGGGACCCCATGGGCCTGATACTCTGGATGACCGCATGGTCAGCCGACGCCTTCTTCCAGTTGCAATTCTCGTGCTGCTTTGGGGGCACTCCGTACTGGCTCTCGCTGAGCACCAGGCGCTGCGCGAGATGCATCGCGCGACGTGGACAGCGAGTGACGGCGCGCCTCAGAACATTACCCAGCTAGCTCAGGATCCGGATGGGTCGTTGTGGATAGGTAGCGAAAGCGGACTCTTCAATTTCGATGGGCAGACATTCCGCCCGTGGCAGGCGGGCGCCGATTCGCCTGTCGGCGGATTGGATGTGCCCGCGGCCGGCGTCTCGTCGCTTCTCGTCACGAAAGCGGGAGCGCTCTGGGTCGCGTTTCACAAAACCGGCCTCGCTCGGCTGACGGCCGGCCAGGTGACCTGGTTCGACACGGCGGAGGGCAAACGGCTCGGCCCGGTGGAGCAACTGCGCGGCGCGCCGGATGGAAGCATCTGGGCCATCGAAGGGCGACAAAGGCTGATCCGGTTCGCCAGCGACGGCGCGTGGCGCGCCGAACCGGCGCCGACTGCAGGCCCCATATCGGGCATTCTTGTCGATTCTTCCGGAACGCTGTGGGTCGCTCAGGACGGACACCTTTATCGACGCCCGCCGTCCCAACGTTCCTATACCCCGACCGAGGTTCGAGTCGGCGCGGTCACTGGCTTCGCGGAAACACCGAATCGCGAAGTCTGGATCAGCGACCACGACCCGACGACCTCTCGCGGTCGGATGCACGAAATCGCTCCAACCGGACAACTCATCCGCACGCATCCCGAAGGCCTGCCATCCAGCGGAGCACTTGTATCGGCGGCAGACGGCTCTCTCCTCGTGACTTCGTTCTCCGCCGGCCTGCGCCGCCTGTCTCCGGAAGAGCTTTCGTTGCCAGCGAACGTTCGCTCCAACGCCGCACCCGACATCGTCAATCGTTCGCACGGCCTCTCCACTGGCGCGACCCGGGCTGTGATGATCGATGCGCACGGCAATATCTGGATCGGCAGCCTGCGCGGGCTGGATCGATTGCGACCGGCGCAATTGACGCGATACCTGCCTGCAGTCAGGGATATCGGGGCGCTGTGCGCGACAAGTCGAGGTGACGTGTGGGTCGCGAACTCGTTGGGTGAGTTGTATTCGATGTCGGCAGCGGTGGCGACGCGCGTGCGCGAGGGCGGTGTGCCGTTCTTTTCTCTCGCGTGCGCCGACCTCGGTCGCGCCTGGTTCGCGGATTCGAACGGCTTCTGGTCGGTCGAAGACGGTCGTGTCGTACCTCTTCCGCGGCTCGCAGGCGCACGCGAACATGAGTTCATCAGAATCGCCGCGGCCTCGGATGGCACGTTGTACGCAACGGTGACGGGAACGCTCCAGGAAGGAGGGGGAGTCTGGCGATACGCCGAAGGGCAATGGGCAAAGCTCGACCACGAAGGTGATCTCGGTGCGGGTGGCTATTCCGCCTACATCGACCATGGCGATCGGTTGTGGATCGGATATACGCGAGGGCGCGCGATTCTTCACAACGGGAACCAGGCCCAGATGATCTCGTCAGGTCACCCGGGGCTCGGAACCGTCCACTCATTCGTGGAAACCTCACGCGGACTTTTCGCGGCCGGCACGAACGGCCTCGCACTCTTGCGGGGCTCGCGGTTCGAGATGCTGACGTACGCGGAGCCGTCTCTCGTGCGTGGAGTTCGGGGAATGGTCGAGGCGCGCAACGGAGACTTGTGGTTGAACGGCGCAAACGGATTCGCCCAGGTGGTAGCCAGCGAGCTCGACGCCGCAATCGTCAATCCGACGCACCCGATAAAGGTGAGACTGGTCAGGGACAGCAGCTTCGCCAAAGCCGGCGGCCCTCACAGTGTGATCAGTTACTGGGACACTGTCGCGCGAGATTCCGAGGGGCAGCTGTGGTTCACCACGCGGGGTGCCACGCGCGGTGAGCTGATACGCATCGACCCAGAGAGCGCGATCCCGACCAACGATGCCCCGAGGCTCACCATCCGTTCGATTGTTGTCGATGGACATCAGCTCGGAAGCGATCGCGAAGTCGCGGCTGCCCCGCGCATGGTGAACATTCATTATTTCGGTATCCAGTTGACCGCGCCGGAGAATGTCATCTACCGCTATCGACTCGAGGGTTTCGACGAGTCCTGGCGGGAGGCGGGTCCTGGCACCGAGGCTGTCTACACGAGACTTCCGCCTGGGCGATACACGTTTCACGTGATGGCTTCCAGTGGGGATGGCCTTTGGACTGAGCCAGTCTCCTCGGCGCCGTTCACTGTGCTGCCGAGTTTCTACCAGACGTGGTGGTTTGCGGCGGCGATGGTGGGGCTGGGGATACTGCTCGTCGGAGTCGTCCATCGGGCGCGCGTGCGGCAGCTCTCGCGAGTCATGAACATGCGCTTTGACGAGCGCCTCGCGGAGCGAACGCGGGTTGCGCGCGAGGTGCATGACACGCTTCTGCAGACGATCCATGGCAGCAAGCTTGTCGCCGATCGCGCGCTCCGCGACGCCAGCGATCCCGAGAAACTGGTGCGTGCGCTCTCGCAGCTCTCGAAATGGCTTGGCGATGCATCCGCCGAGGGGCGAGTGGCGCTGCAGGCGTTACGTGTCTCGACGATAGAACGCAACGACCTGGCCGGCGCGCTTCGGCGGGCAATCGATGAAAGTCGGGACGACTCGGGCGCCGAGGTGTCGCTCACCGTCGCTGGCTCCGCACGAGAGATGCATCCGGTTGTGCGCGATGAGGTGTATCGAATCGGTTACGAGGCTATTCGCAATGCCTGCGTGCACTCCCACGCCAGGCGTATCGAAGTGCTGCTCGAGTACGGCCCCGACCTCAAGCTGCACATCAGCGATGACGGAGACGGCATCGATGCCGCGGTGCTGGAGAAAGGAAGGGAGGGGCATTTCGGGCTTCGCGGAATGCGCGAGCGAGCTGAGCGCATCGGGGGGAAGCTCACGCTGACGAGCAGTGCGGGCGCGGGAACCCTCGTCACGCTGATCGTACCGGGGAATATCGTGTTTCAGTCTGGACCACTCTCGAGTGATGGCCAATCCATGCGGGGCTAATCGTGATCCGCGAAACCGGCTAGCGCCGCCCGCGCGACGATAACGTCCTCATCAACACTGCCGCCACTCGCCCCCACCGCGCCGATCACAGCTTCGTTGTCGCGGATCGGAATGCCGCCCCCGAAGATCACGACCCTGGAATTGTTGGTGGTGTTCAGGCCGAACCCCGGCGCGCCGCTCTGCGTGAGCCTGGCGAGATCTTCCGTGGACATGTCGAACGCGCGTGCGGTCCACGCCTTGTTGATAGCGATGTCGACGCTGCCGAGCCAGGCGCCGTCCATCCGTACGTGCGCAACCAACCCGCCGCCCGCATCGACAACGGCGATGTTGTAAGGAATTCGAAGCTCCAGCGCCCTGCGTTCACCTGCCGCAATGATCCGGCGGGCATCCTCAAGATCCACCGAGCGAAACTGTCGTGTCATGTCGGCTCCTCAGGATGTCTCATCTCGGCAGCGGCGCGTCATGTCCGGGCAAACGGGCCGTGACTTCCTGGAAGAACCAGCCATTCCCATCGGGATCCTTGAAAGACGCATACGTCCCGTAGCTTTGCCTCTTGGGATGCGGGCCATCGACCCGGCAGTCCCCGTTGGCGTGGTGGAACACTCCGCCAGCATCGTAGAAGGGCTCGCTGACCTCGATGCCGCGATCACGCAGCCTGGCGCGCGTAGCCTCCACATCCGACACGATCAGGTGCAGGTTCTGTGCAGAACCCGGCTCAGCCGCCGTGATTCCGGTGCCGAACATGATCGAGCACGACGAGCCGGAAGGCGTGAACTGAACTACGCGATAGGTATCGCCCGCAGCGAAGTCCAGGTCGAGTCGCCACCCCAGATTGGAGTAGAAATCCTTGGCGCGATCCACGTCTGACACCGGGATGACGATCACCTCGAGCATCATGTCGCCGATTGGCGGCTTCAGATAAACGGGTCGCGCATCAAGGGCATTTGTCGCAGCGTTCATTGCATGCTCCTCGTGAGTGGAACGTTGAAAAGACGCCCCTCCTCGACGCACTCACTTGAGGGGGAGTGGGGGTCGAGTGCAATCCTGGGTGAGGAGGGGCGTGACAGCAATCGTCAGCTTCGATCTTCGGACCTGTCCAGCCGTGCTCGCCGGGCGCTCAAGGGGCTGCGTAACAGTCGCGTGCGGATTCGCAGTGGCGCAACTTCAGCGCACAAGGCTCCAGCAACGAGGGCCGCTGCAATGAGAATTCCCGCGAGAACCTGGATGCTCATCGGTGTAACTCCGAAGAAGGTGGCCGTATCACACCAGGCAAGCGCTTCAGAAGCGATTGCACGATGGTATCGGCGAAAGCTGATCGAGTTACTGACGAGAGGAGCGCGCCGGGACGTTCTGATGAGCCAGCGCGGGTCGCGCGGACGATCCGCCGACCCGCGCTCAGTGGTGAGTTACACGTTCAGTCGCTGCGATAGGTCAGCCAAGCTCGCCGAAGGCGCAAGGGGAATGGAGAAGCCGAAAGTCGACCCGGGTCCCTCGTTAGGCTGCGCCCAGATCTTGCCGCCATGGCGTTCGAGAATCGACTTGCTGACTGACAGGCCGATGCCCATGCCATTGGGCTTGGTGGTATAGAACGCTTCGAAAAGCTTGCCGAAATCGCCCGCGGTGACGCCGGTTCCTGTATCGCGAACCCTGAGCTCGGCGATGCCCGGTCTGCATTGGGTCGTTTCAACGCAAATCTGGCGTGGCTGACGATCGGTGCCGCTGATCGCGTCCGCCGCGTTCAATACGAGGTTGAGTACAACCTGCTGTAGCTGGATCCGATCTCCGACAACAAGGGGCAACGTCTGATCGAGGTTGACGCTCAGCGCGATGCGACGCCGTTGCAGGTCGTGCGAGCAGATCGCAATGACCTCTTGCGCAGCTTCGTTGAGGTTAAGCGGTTCGCTGACGAATTCCTGCTTGCGGAAAAGTCCGCGCAGGCGCCGGAGGACTTCTGCCGCGCGGTTGCCGTCCCGAATCGTACGCTGCGCCGTCTTGAGGGCACCCTCAATGTCGGGTGGGTCCGCCCCGAGCATGAGGAGACACGTGCTCGCGTTCGTAAGGATTCCGGATACGGGTTGATTCACTTCGTGAGCGATGGATGCCGCCAGCTCGCCCAGGCTCATCACGCGGCTCAGGTGGGCGAGCTCTGAACGGAGGCGGTCGAGGGCGTCCTCGGCAAGTCGCCGTCGCGTGATGTCCTGCGCGACACCGATGCATTCCCGGCGGCCGTCCGGATGCTTGAACACCCGGAATGCGGTGCTGATGTACTTGATCCGCCCGTCCGGCATCAGCAACCGCTCCACGTTCTCGGGGCAATTTTCGCCCCTCATGACGCGGGCTATCTTGCTGTCGACCAGCGGCAGGTCATCGGGATGGACCCAGGCTCGAAGGTTGGGACGGGCAATGTGCTCGTCGATCTCGTACAGGCTTCGATGCTGTTCAGAGAGCACGACCTCGTCCGCATCCAGATCCCACACGAATGACCCGGTCTCGCTGATTCGCTCGGCGGTCGCGAGCAGGTACTCCCTTCGCCGCAACTCCTCCTCCGCGCGCAGCCGCTCGATCGCGATACTCGCAATGTGGGCAGCTCGCCCCATGAGGTCCTGGCGTTCAGCGTCCGGACTCGAGAGCTCGCGATGGAAGACGCAAAGCACGCCAAGAGCCTTGCCGGACTTCGAGGCAATCGGCGTGCACCACATCGATTTGAGTTCCTGCGCCCGGAGCGCGTCCTGGCCGGGCATGCCGTTGCAGCGAGGATCCCTCGTCACATCGTGCACGAACACCGGGATCTTCTGATCGGCCGCCACCCCCCAAGGCGACGCGTCAGCGCGAACGCTGCCGCCCGCAATCGAGTCCGTAAAACTTCCGGGAAGCGAGGGCGCCACCCCGTACTCGAAATTCGTTCCGACGGGATTGATGGTTCGAAGCGCGCAATGGCACCCTGGCGACGCGGTTTCCACGACGGTACACAAGGTGTAGAGGACATCGCGCAACGGTTGGCCCGAGGCGATCCATTCCAGCAGCTGCTTCTCGCCGGCAAGCATCGCGGCGGCGCGCTTCTGCTCCTCGATATCCACATTGACGCCATACCACTTGATGACTTTGCCGTTCTCGTCGCGAAGCGGGTGGGCCCGAAACAGGAACCATCGATACGTTCCGTCGTGACGCCGAACGCGCGCTTCCACTTCGCCCGCCACACCCGCAGCTCCGAGGTCTTGCCAGGCATTTGCGATGACCTGCTGATCGTCGGGATGGATGACCCGCTTCCAGTCCCAATCACGAATATCGTCCCGGGAGAGCCCGATGTAGTCGAGGTAGTGCTTGTTGAAGAAGTCTCCTGTCCCATCGGCCCGAGCCGACCACACGAGCGCAGGGATGCTGTCGATCGTCAGTTTGAGGTTGCGCTCGTTGGCCGCAAGTGCCCGTTCGGCACGCTTGCGATCATCTATGTCGGTCAGCAGGACGTGCCAGGCGATGATGTGTCCGGACTCGTCGCGCACCGGTCGGCCGCGGTTGCCGAACCATCGGTATTCGCCGTCGAATCGGCGTAGCCGCTGTTCGATCTCGTAGGGTGTGCCGGAGGCGATCGACCGGGTGAAGATCTCCGCGACGTGCGGCAGGTCGTCCGGGTGAACTGTGCCGTTGGTTCCCCAGTCCTGCAGCTCGTCGATCGTTTGCCCGCAGTATTCCTCGATTTCACGGTTCACGCGTTCGATGCGGCCGTCTGGCGCGAGCACGGCCATGAAGCCGGGAAACCCGCCCATGAGGGAGCTGTCGGCCGGCGGGTTAGCGCGCTGGAGCTGCTCCCGCTGCAAGGCCGAGAGCGCCTGATTGCCCGCCAACTGAAGCAGCAGTTTCTCCGTCTTTTCCGGAAACCCCGGACGGATGGATCCCGCGACGAGCACAGCGCAATCGACGTCCGCGCGGCCAATGCGGACGACCGATAACGAAAGATCGTTATCCAGGAAGCGCTGTCGCGAGGAGGCGGGCCAGGCACGAGCGTCTTCACCAAGCAACCGATGGAGATGCGTGCCGATCGTCGCGGCCTCTGGGGTCTGAAATCCGGAGCGAGTCCGGCTGAACTGCCTCGGGAGCGGTCCGGCGCCGTCGACCAGGTGGAGGAAGACAAAATCGAGGTTCAGGAGAGTGGACAGCGCTTCGCTCAACTGCTGGAAAACCTCAGCCACATCGCCAGTCCAGGCGGCCGATTGCGCCACGAATACGGAAATATCGTCGATGCCCGGCTGCGCTCCCGCGATCTGCGAATTTCCCACAGGTGCGTTCATGATGAGGGCGTCTCGCTACACCTGCTCCTGCGCTCGCAGGATTACCACGGCGTTGTTCAGCAGGTCCCCAGCCACGAGGTCAAGGCGTTCGCGGTGGCTGAGCGATTGGGAGCGCTGGGTCAGCATTGGACTCGGTAACGAGGCGGCGGAGCGATGCCCAACTTTGCTGGAGGCGTGGGATTGTGGCAATAACCCTTTGCTTCCCAAGCGCTGGGAAAGGAACGTCAGCGCCCCCGGTGTTCCTTCCCCGGACCGCCGGGATGTCCACTGCGCGGCTCAAAGTGGATCGGCATCTTCGTTCGAGCCGCGACGGTTCGCTGCCGCTCCGGCACGCGATGAGCACAGTAGACCGATACCTTGGTATCGGTCCGCGCTCGTCATTCTGCGCATTTGGACTGGTAGAGTGCGACTCCCGACACCCTGAAGCCGCATGGATCTCACGCAGTACACCCTGGAGGTTTTTTATCGGGCCGACGAATGCCTCCTGTGGCGTGGCTTGCGGGTGCCGGGGGGGAGTCTGGAGCCGCCATCTGTCTTTGTGTCCACTTGTGCATCCGAACGCCCCGAGCCCGAGCGCGTCCGGATGCTGGAACATGAGTTCGCCCTTCGAAATGAGCTCGATACAACCTGGGCGCTGAGGCCGCTCGCGCTGGGCGAGTATCAGGGCCACGTCGCTTTGATGCTCGAAGATCCGGTGAGACAGGCGCCGTGCAGGCTTCTGGCAGCGCCGCCCCTCAGCCACACGTCCCCCCACGCGATGGCTGGTGCCGGGCCCGTCGATCTTCGTCTCTTCCTGCGACTCGGCGTCCGCCTTGCGTTCGCGGTTGGCGAAATGCACCGGCGCGGCATCGTACACAAGGACATCAAGCCAGCGAATGTCCTGATCGACGAGGCCGCCCGACGCGTCTGGCTCACGGGGTTCGGAATCGCATCCCGCATGTCGTGCGATCACGAGCGTACCGGCCCGCCGGAGACCCTCGCGGGAACGCTCGCCTACATGGCGCCCGAGCAGACCGGCCGCATGAAGCGCCCGGTCGACGCACGCTCGGACCTCTATGCCTTGGGGGTCACGTTTTACGAAATGCTGACAGGCACACTTCCGTTTACGGCTGTCGAGCCGATGGAATGGGTGCACGCACACATTGCCCGGCAGCCCTCGCCTCTGTCGGAACGCGCGGAGGACATTCCGCCGGCCCTCTCGGCGATTGTCATGAAGCTGCTCTCCAAGTCCCCCGACGACCGCTACCAGACTGCAGCTGGCCTTGAGCGCGATCTTCGGCGGTGCCTTGCGCAGCTGGAGGCCGAGGGGTCTATCGCCGATTTCGTTCCGGGCGCGTACGACGCGCGCGATCGGCTAACGATTCCCGACACACTGTACGGGCGTACGCATGAGCGGGAAATTCTCATTGCCGCATTCGAGCGCACGGTGAAGGACGGTACGCCGGCGCTCGTGCTTGTCTCCGGCTATTCCGGCATGGGCAAGTCCTGCGTCGTAAATGATTTTCGCCGGACGCTGGGGGATCGTGCAGTTTTCGGTGCAGGCAAGTTCGATCAGTACAAGCGCGATATTCCGTACGCCACCCTGGCGCAGGCGTTCGGAAGCGTCGTCCGTCCGCTGCTCGCAAAGAGCGAAGACGAGCTGGAGCACTGGCGCCGGCTGTTGCATGAGGCATTGGGTCCAAACGCCCGACTCATGACGGACCTCATTCCAGAGCTGACCCTCTTGATCGGCGAGCAGCCACCGGTCCCGGAGTTGCCGCCGCAGGATGCGCAGGGACGCTTTCACGTGGTGTTCCAACGCTTCCTGGCTGTTTTCGTGGGAGCTGAGCAACCGCTCGTCCTTTTCATAGACGATCTGCAATGGCTGGATGTTGCCACACTCGATCTTCTGGGAGGTTTGCTGAGTCAGAACCAGATACGGCACTTCATGTTGATCGGCGCCTTCCGCGACAACGAAGTCACTCCAGCGCACCCGTTGATGCGCACGCTTGAGGCGATTCGTGGCGCAGGTGCGCACGTGGAAGAGATCGCGCTTTCCCCATTGGGGCTGGAGGATGTCGGTCGTCTCATCGCGGATTCGCTTTCCTGCGATCTGGAAGGCGCGGCGCCGCTGGCGCAGCTCGTGCACGAGAAGACGGCCGGCAACCCCTTCTTCGTCGTCCAGTTCCTGCTGGCGATGGTCGAGGAGCACCTGCTCGCATTCGATCATGGCGCTTCGCGCTGGTCGTGGGACCTCACCCGCATCCATGCAAAGGGATTCACCGACAACGTTGCGGATCTGGTCATCGACAAGCTCAATCGACTGCCGCCGGCTACCCAGGAAACGCTTCAGGAGTTCGCATGCCTGGGCGGCAGCGCGGAACCCGCGCTTCTGGCAATGATCCGGGGATGTTCGACCGAGCGTCTGCAGAGGGATTTGAAGGACGCGGTATCTAACGGTCTCGTGCTCGCCACGCCGGATTCCTATCGTTTTCTTCACGATCGGGTTCAGGAGGCCGCCTATTCGCAGATCGCCGAAGAGCGGCGGGTCCGGGCGCATCTGAAGATCGGCAGGCTGCTCGAGAGCCGCTTATCTGCGGAAACGCGCGACGGAGCGATCTTCGAGATCGTCAATCAACTCAACCGGGCCGCAGCCCACATTTCATCGCCCGACGAGAAGGAGCGGCTGGCCGCGCTCAACCTGCTCGCGGGCGAGCGCGCCAAGACCTCTACAGCCTATGTCTCGGCGCTGCGCTACCTCGTTTCCGGCGTGTCGCTCCTGTCGGGTGAGGGCTGGAGTCGCCGTCCCGATCTCATGCTCGCCCTGCAGCTGCAGAAATCCGAATGCGAGTTCCTGACGGGGCAGCTCGCAGCCGCCGAGGCCGGCCTGACCGACCTTGCATCTCGAGCTGCAGATCCGCTCGACCAGGCAGCGGTTGCAGGGCTGCGCATCGACCTCTACACCACCCTGGATCGCAGCGATCGGGCGGTCGACGTCTGCCTCTCGTATCTGCGCCACGTGGGTATCGAGTGGAACGCCCATCCTGACGAAGAGGAGGCCAGGCGGGAGTACGAGCGTACGGAGGTCCTGCTTGCGAACCGCGCGACCGAAGCGCTCATCGATCTGCCGCTGATGAGCGATGCCGTTGCGCTCGCCACGCTCGATGTGCTCAACAAGGTCGTATCGCCCGCGCTGTTCACTGATGCGAACCTGCACACCCTGGTCATTTGCCGGATGGTCAATCTGAGCCTGTCACTCGGCAATTCCGACGCGTCCTGCTACGCCTATACCTGGCTTGGCCAGATCGCGGGGGCTCGTTTCGGCAACTACGCTGCCGGTTTTCGCTTCGGGCAACTGGGCTACGATCTCGTCGAGCGGCGTGGCCTCGCGCGATTCAAAGCCCGCACCTACATGTGCTTCGGCGCCCTCATCATGCCCTGGACGCGGCATGTGACGGCCGGCCGCGATCTGATCCGGCGCGCCTTCGAGACCGCCAACGCTATCGGCGACCTCACGTTCGGTGCCTACAGTTGCAACAACCTGGTCACCATCCTGCTCGCGGCGGGGGAGCCGCTCGCAGACGTCCATCGTGAAGCCGAACAAGGTTCGAGGTTCGCCGAGAATGCCCGCTTCGGCCTCGTGGTCGACATCATCGCCTCCCAGCTTGCGCTCATCCGCACACTCCGCGGCCTCACGAACGTGTTCGGCTCCTTCGACGACGCTCGCTTCGATGAAAACGAAGTCGAACGCCGGCTATCGGCGGATCCGGTGCTGGCGATCGCGGCGTGCTGGTACTGGATCCGGAAGATGCAGGCCCGCTTCCTTGCGGGTGATGCTGCGGCAGCGGTCGATGCGTCACTCCATGCGCAACGGCTTCTGTGGACATCGCCCTCGTTCTTCGAAACGGCCGAAGCCCATTTCTACGGCGCGCTGAGCCATGCGGCGTGTTGCGATTCCTCGGGCTCCGAGGCAAGTCGGGCGCATTTGCGGCAATTGATCGCGCATCACCGGCAGCTCCTGGAGTGGGCCGGGCACTGCCCGGCGAACTTCGCGGACCGGGCCGCGCTGGTCGGTGCGGAGATCGCCCGCATCGAAGGCCGGGAGCTCGATGCCGAGCGCCTGTATGAGGGCGCTGTCCGGTCTGCACGCGAAAACCGATTCATCCATGGCGAGGCGTTGGCCAATGAGCTCGCGGCGCGGTTCCACGCGGCGCGCGGCTTCGAGACGATCTCCCGCGCCTATCTGAGAAGCGCCCGATACTGCTATCTGCGCTGGGGAGCCGAAGGCAAGGTCAGGCAGCTCGATCGACTCTATCCCCACCTGAGGACGGAGGAGGGCGCCGCCATTCAGACGCGTACCATCGGGGCGTCCCTTCAGCAGCTCGACGTTGCCACGGTCATCAAGATCTCGCAGGCGATCTCGCGCGAGATGGTCCTCGACAAGCTGCTCGACACACTGATGCGAACGGCCATCGAGCATGCCGGCGCCGAACGGGCTGTTCTCATACTCACCCGGGATGCCGAGCAGCGCGTCGCGGCCGAGGCAACCACCACGGGGGACGCCGTTGTCGTTCAGCTATGCGACGAGGCGGTTGGCGCAGCTCGACTCCCACAAACCATCCTTCGCTATGTCGTGCACACGCAGGAAAGTGTGATCCTCGACGATGCCGCCGTCCCGAACCCCTTCTCGGCGGATCCGTACATCGGCAGCCATGTCCGCTCGGTGCTCTGCCTGCCACTGTCGAATCAGGGAAAGCTCATCGGGTTGCTGTTCCTGGAGAACAACCTCGCGTCCCACGTGTTCGCCCCTGAATGCCTCGCCGTGCTGAAGCTGCTGGCGTCCCAAGGTGCCACTTCGCTGGAGAATACGCGCCTGTATCGCGACCTCGCGGAGCGCGAAGCGCGGATCCGGCGACTGGTCGACGCCAACGTCATCGGGATCGTCATCTTCGAGTTCGAGGGTCGCATTCTCGATGCGAACGATGCGTTCCTCGCCACGGTGGGATACGGCCGGGAGGATCTCATTGCCGGTCGCCTCAACTGGAACGACCTCACTCCACCGGAATGGCGGGACAGGGACGAGCGGCACTGGATGCCGCAGCTCAAGGTCAACGGAACGCTGCAGCCGTTCGAAAAGGAGTATTTCCGCAAGGACGGCAGCCGTGTCCCCGTGCTGATAGGCGCGGCGGCCTTTGAGGAAACAGGCAACCGCGGAGTGGCGTACGTTCTGGATCTCACCGAACGCAGGCTTGCTCAGGAGGCGCTGACGAGGGCGAGCACCGAGCTCGCGCATGTATCCAGAATCGCCGCGCTGAGCGCCCTGACGGCGTCAATCGCGCATGAAGTCAACCAGCCGCTCGCGGGAATCATCACCAACGCCGGTGCATGCCTGCGAATGCTCGATGCAGACCCTCCCAACGTCGACGGTGCGCGCAGGACGGCCCGCCGCACGATCCGGGATGGCAACCGTGCGGCAGATGTCGTCACCCGGCTGCGGTCGCTGTTCGGCAAGCGTGAGCTCACGCTCGATCCCCTCGATCTCAACGACGCTGCGCGGGAAGTGGTCGCGCTTCTGTCCAACGACTTCCGGCAGAACAGGATCGCCGTGCGCACCGAGCTCGCTGAGGATCTGCCGCCCGTTGCTGGCGATCGTATTCAGCTGCAGCAGGTGATCCTCAATCTTCTCCGCAACGCTTCGGATGCGATGTGCGAGGTGCACGACAGGCCGCGGAACCTGCTCATCAGGACGCAGAGCGAGGACGGTGCCAGCGCGCGTCTGACGGTTCGGGATACGGGGGTCGGCTTGTCGCAGCCGGATGTCGGTTCGCTATTCGATGCCTTTTCCACGACGAAGACCGGGGGCATGGGCATCGGACTCTTTGTCAGCCGCTCGATCATCGAGAAGCATCATGGCCGGCTTTGGGCCGAGAGCAACCCCGGCACCCCAGGCGCGGCTTTCTCGATCTCTATTCCTTGCCTGAGAACGGGCGAGCCGTCACACGCAACCAGAGCTCCCGTCCCTGCTCAAAGGCGCAGTTGATCTCTCCCGATCCCGCGGGGCCGCGGATCGGCGCTCCGGTGATCTTCCCGGGGAAAACGTCACCTGCAGGGTAATTCGTGTTGAAGCAACCGCCGGTCGTCAGTCGGTCGGTGAGGTTATTGCCGATCAGGGCGACTTCCCAGCGCTCATCGCGTGTCTTCAGGACGACATGGGCTCCGATCTTGGCGAAGGCGTCCTGAAAGCTGTGTTCGCGTCCGCCGAGATCTACGCGGTACCGTGACGAGAACTGCGTCTGCGTCCCCATGCCCAGCATGAGGTTCGCGCCAACCGGCTTTTCATATCCGAGGCTGAAGACACCCTGCCAGGTGGGAGCACGAGGCAGGCCCGTCCCTGACAGATCCTGGCCGTTGTACCGCACAGGCACCCCGAGCACCGGATCGATGCTGTAGTAGCCGGCCGCGATCTCGTTCGGATCGGTCACGCGGGTGGGCAGCAGATTGCAGCCTTCGCTGACAGTCTGGCCCGGCTTGCAATCCGCGTTCACGAAGCGGGTGAAGTAGCCACGGTTCCAGTTCACCGCGCCGGAAGCGCTCAATCCCGGGATTGCGATCGAGCGGTGATGAAGAGCGAGCTCCACGCCATGAACTTTCGCGGCGCCCGCGTTCACAGTGGAGAGGGTCGGGAGGCCGGCATCCGTGATGCGAGTAGTGCCGACCTGAAGGCCCGTGTACTGGTAGAAATACGCGGCGACGTCAAAGGACAGCTGCCGGTCTGCGGCATAACCCTTGACGCCGATCTCGCCACCCCGGCCCCTCTCATCGCCGAACGAATTGTCGTCTCCCGGATTCAACGGAAGGTTGACGTTGTAGGAACCGGATTTGTAGCCCTGTTTCACGGAGCCGAAAAGGGTGAGATCTGGGCTCGCAAACCAGGAGACCGTCAGCTCCGGCGACCAGTTGCGTGAATGCAGGCTGGGCACCTGCGGCCGCAACGCCGTGCCCTCGATCCCGCTGAAGAGGCCCAGAACGTCGAAGGTGACGGGGGCGTCGCTGCGCTTCTCATCCGTCCAGCGCACGCCGCCTGCGACTTCGAGTCGTGCGCTCGGCCGCCAGCGCACCTGCTCGAAGAGGGCGTACGAGCGGATATCGAGGTCGTGCGAGCCCTGCAGGACGATCGACGGCAAGCCATAGAGCGTGTTTCCGGGCAGGGAGATGTCGCTCTTGATACGTGCATCCTGAAAGAACGCGCCGACGGTGAAATCGATCGGCCCGCCGAGGTCTGAAGCGAGGCGCAGCTCCTGGGTCAGTTCCTCTCGCGTGAATGCCTTGATCACGGCGAGCGGCGGCGCCGCGCCCCCTGACCACGGGCCATTCTGAAGGGCATCGATCTTCAGGTCATATCCCCCGGTCACGGAGGTGAGCGTGAGTCGTGGCGAAAGCGCCCAATTCATGTCGAGCGTGCCAAACCGCTGGTCTGTTTCAATGAAGCTGACCCCGCCATTCGGCACGCCTCTGTAATAGCGCGGATCGAGATCGACGATATTGACGTTACGGTCGGCCCTGCAATTTTCGTTGGCGCTGAACGCAGAAGGCAGGTCGAGGCCGATGGCCGGCAAATAGTTCGCCGTCCCGTCGGGGCAGTAGACGAGTTGCTCCTGAACGCCCCCCAGGACGCGATCGTGGGTCGAGTTGAGCTTGATGCGGGTCGTGAAGCTCTCGTTGGGCTGGAACACTCCGGTAAGCCGTACATAGAGCGAATTTCTGTCACCGATGCGCTCGTCCGGCTGCAAGGCGCCGCTCTCGGGGCGCGCAGTGGCGGTATTGCGGAAGTACCCGTCGCCGGACACGTACTGGGTCGCGAGCCGCAATCCGAGCGCATCGCTCAAGGGGCCGGAGAGGATGAGCTGCGCGCGCGAATCACGGGCCTCGCTTTCATGAGCCGCACTGGCGATCACTTCGACAGCCTGGCCGGGATCCGCGGTCCGGATGGCGATCACTCCGCCCGGAGTGTTCTTGCCGAAGAAGAGCGGCTGAGGACCCTTCAGCACCTCGACCCTCGCCATGTCGAAGGTCCCGACGGAGTAGGCGGCGCCCTGCCCGAGCGGCAATCCATCCAGATTGAGGGCCACTGACTGGTCCACCGCCGAATCGAGCGGGCTTGAACCGATCCCGCGCAGGAAGACTTCCGTGCCAGACTCCATCGGCGCTGCGCTGAGTACCAGCCCGGGCGTCAGGGCGGCGACTCCAAAAAGATCCGTGACCTGCGTTCGATCCAGGGTTGCCGCGTCAATCACCGAGGCGACGACGGGAACCCGGATCGACTCCTCTTCGCGCTTGCGGGCGGTCACGATGATCTCGTCCAGGTCCTCGCTCGATGTCGCGGCCGACACGACATGCGACATCGGCCCTTGTGTGGACAGAAAAAGGGCGATGCCAACAACGGAGCGACGCCAGCGCTCGCTTGCCGGAAGGAGTCTTTTCGCGGGCGAATCCGGCCACCCCGATGTGACCTCAACATCCGGCTCGTCGCGACGTGCGTTGACCCTGGCCGACATGCGCGCCCACTCCCGCGTTACTCCCCAATCGAGCCGGAAGAATGCGATGACGCGTGAGGGGAGGCACTAGTACCAAGGTATCGGTTCGGCCTCAGGCCTCCGGTTTGGAAAACTCGCCCAGCAACTCCTGCGTCGTGAGAATGGCGTGGGCGAACGTGGGTGCATTCAGATCGTGTGCCGCGTGCATGAGCTCGCGCGTGTACGCCGCGGTGGCATCTCTAACGAGCGTGACGTGATACCCCAGCTCCATCGCGAAGCGGCCCGTCGACTCGATACAGGTATTGGCGAGGAGCCCGATGATCACGACGTGGCTGACGCCATGCTGCTTCAACAGCATGTCGAGGTCCGTGTTGGCGAAGGCGCTCTGTCCCCAGTGCTGGCGAACCAGGACGTCGCCCTCGCGAGGCGCGAACTCGGCGCGAAACTCTCCGCCCCAAGTTCCCTTGGCGAACGAATGACGCCTCATGATGGCCTGCTGCGTGGGGTTCACGTACTTCCACGTCTCATAATCACCGGGCTCCCACTGCCGATGTGGAGCGATGAAGATCCGGATGCCGGCAGCCCGCGCTGCCGAGTGGATGGCGCGAAGGTTGTCGAGCAGGCCGACTTCGTTCGCAACTTCCTTGAGCCGAGGCCAGACAAGACCGCCTTCCGAGAGGAAGTCGTTGTAGGGGTCCACGAACACGAGCCCGGTGCTGGAGCGATCGTATGTGCCCATGTTCTCCTCCGATCCTCAAGCGGCGGCCGTCGCGCGACGCAGGGCATGGCGCTCGATGCTTGCAGCGAAGAACGGGGTCTCCTGTTTGTTGTGCGCGATGCTGATGGGTTGGCGCTGCGCTCGGAACACTTCGAACGGAATGCCCTGTCGTGCGAGATAGTCCAGGAATTCCGGCGTGGCGCGCGAACGGACGTGGTTCGTGAACTCGCACTTGCCCGGCCCGGTCGCCCTGACGCTCAGCTCCCACATCACCAGGATCTTCGTGCGCCCGGACGAGGTGAACAGATCCGAGGCGGAGTCGAGGACGAGATGATCTTTCTCCGCGAGTTGCTCCACGTAGTGCTGCACCATCGGGACGCCGCCCAGGACCTCGACGTTGATCGACATGCGCCGGCCATCCCGTGCCGTCGTCGCGCCCGCGGCGAAGTGAGCGGGCGAGCAGCCCTGATACTCCTCATCCGGCAGGCTGAAGCACCAGGCGGGAATGTCGATCCGGTCGAGGGGCGCATTGATCGGGGCGGTGAAGCTCGAGTCGACGATGACGTGCTCTTCCATCTCAGGATCTCCGGTCGGGTAAACGAACAATGGCGCGATGAGAGCAGAGGGTCCGGGCGGGGTCGATCACACCAAGGTGTCTACAACACCTTGGTGTAGTCGCGATCCATTGCGTCATCCGTTCTCATTGGCTCCATGAATACATTGCGCGGTCAGACGCTCGTCGTCATCGGCGGAACTTCAGGGATCGGATTGGAAGTCGCGCGGCAAGGGCGTGCGGAGGGAGCGGATGTAGTGATTGTCGCACGCAACGCTGCGCGCCTTGAGCAGGTGGCCCGAGAGATCGATGTGAAGCGCAGCGAGGCATTCGATGCAAACGATCCGGCGCGGCTGAGGGCATTCTTTCGGAGTCTTCCCGCGCCAGTCGGCCATGTCATGGTGACTGCGGGGACGCCTCACTACGCAGCTCCTCTCGATACGACTCGCGAGCAGGCCATTCAGGGGATCACCGAACATCTGGTGATGGCGATCGAAGTTGCGCGTGCGAGCGTCGGACGGGTGCAACCGTCCGGCTCGCTCACGTTCATGGGAGGAACCGGAGCCCGCCGTCCGCGGGCCGGGCTCGGCATTGTTGCAACGGCGACGGTCGGCTTTCCCACGCTCATTGCCAATCTCGCGCTCGATATCGCACCGACGCGTGTGAACCTGATTGCGGCAGGCTTTGTCGATACGCCGCTATCAGCCTCGATCCTGGGCAAGGATCTTGAGAAACGCCGCGCGGAGCTGCGAGCCTTATTGCCGATCAAGCGCGTGGTGACTGCAGCCGATGTCGCTGCACTGGCCGTGCACATCATGAGCAACACTGCTCTCACCGGTGCGACCTTCGACATCGATGGCGGTCAGCAGCTGGTCTCCTGATTCCACCCGACACCATGGTGTAATCGAAGCAGGCGTGATGCTCGTGCTGTGATGACACGTAGTCCACCCCATCGGGCACGAACATGAGATCCCTTCTGTTGATTGCCTTCACGGTCGCATGGTGCGCGACGGCTTCGGGAGAAACGGCGGACTTCCGCTTCGGGTACCTCTCCGAGACAGCCACCAACATACAGGGTGGCGATCGGCAACTCTGGAGATACGCCGACCAATGGACGTTCGCCGCAACCATCGATCTGCAAGAGCTTCTCGGCATCGAGCAGGCGGTGTTCGCAGTCACGCTCACGGATCGGAACGGGCGCAGTCTCAGCCGGGACGCTGGTCTCGGCTCCCTTCAGCAGGTGCAGGAAATCTACGGCCGGGGGCAAACCTGGCGTTGGACCCAGTTTTCCTACCAGCAGCAGTATTTCGACGGGCGTCTGGACTGGAAGATCGGTCGCCTGGTCGGCGGGGAGGATTTCGCCGACTTTTCCTGCGAGTTCATGAATCTCACCTTCTGCGGCCCGCCGCCGGGAAATATCGCGGTGGGCTATTGGTACAACTGGCCGGTGAGCCAGTGGGCCACGCGCCTGAGGGCGAATTTCAAGGGTCTCGGTTACGTGCAGCTCGGTGCGTATGAAGTCGACCCGGACAATCTGCTGACGAAGAACGGCATGGATCTTGGCGATTCCGGGGGCGCGAGCGGAGTACTGGTGCCTCTTGAGGCGGCCTGGCAGCCAGTGTTCCGCAGCACGCTCGATGGCAGTTACAAGGTGGGAGCCTGGTACAACACATCTTCGTCCGCGGGTGTTGCCGAGCACTACGGTGCGTACATCAACTTTCTGCAGCGACTGACGGCGCCCACGTCTGAACGCGGCGTCAGGGTCTTCCTGAACGCCACCTTTGCGGACCGCCGTTCAGCACTGACCCATCAGATCGCTACAGGTGTCTTCTATACAGGTCCTTTCGATCTGCGTGCCAACGACGAAGTGGGTTTCGCCATCGGCAGCACCCATGCAAGAACGCTTGGTTCGGAGTGCGTCAGCGAGATTTTCTACGCCCTTCGTGCGGCTTCCTGGCTCGAGCTGCGCCCGAATGTCCAGTACGTCCATCAGCCCGGCGGCCTCGCGCGCAAGCGAGGTCACGTCATCGCCGGGGTCAGAGTCTCATTCAATCTCTAAAGGAGAACGTCATGCGAGCGAAACTCAGGCCCCTCCAGCAACTCATGCTGCTGGCCCTTGGCGTAATGGCCTGCGGCTTGTCTGACGCCAGGGAGGCGTCGTCGAAGCCGCAGATCCGGATGGAGCGCGTCACGCCGGCGTATTGGCGCGTGGTGCTCGACAATCCGCCCTTCAACATCTTCGGACCGGAGGCGATTCCGCAGTTGAACCGTGTAGTTACTGAGCTTGAGCAGGATGCGAAGGTGAAGGTGGTGGTCTTCGAGAGCGCGGTGCCGGATTTCTTCCTCACGCATTACGACTTCGTTCCGCCGCTTTCACAAACCACGAGTCTTCCGCCGGGTCCCACGGGCTTGCCGCCATTGCCGGACATGCTTGTGCGCCTGAGTCGCGCGCCAGTCGTGTCCATAGTGTCCATTCGCGGTCGGGCAACGGGCGTCGGCAGCGAACTCGCGCTTGCAAGTGACATGCGCTTCGCGAGCCGCGAGAAAGCGCTGCTGTCGCAATGGGAAATCGGCGCATCCCTGGTGCCCGGCGGCGGCCCGATGTCGCGCCTGCCAAGGCTGATGGGCCGTGGACGCGCCCTGGAGGTGCTGCTCACCGGCGATGACATCGATGGCGAGCTCGCCGAGCGTTACGGGTACGTCAACCGATCGCTTCCGGACGCAGAGCTGGATCGATACGTGGACAAGCTCGCGCGCCGGATAGCCTCGTTCGACAAGCAGGCGCTCGCCGACATCAAGAACCTCGTCAACGTAGCAAGCCTTCCGTCCAATGCGGAGCTCGGTGCGAATTGGGACGGGTTCATTGCATCGGTTCAGCGCCCGCAGGCGCAGGAGCGAATCAGAAGACTCATGGAGCAGGGCCTGCAGCGCACGCCGGACGTGGAGAAGCGGCTGCCGCTCTATACCGGGCGTCTTACCGAGTCGGCGAAGTAGTGCAGTCTCGGACCTGTTCCTTCCTGCGCTTGCGGGATCGCGAACGAAAGCGTGGCTCCCGGGCCCTCGTTCGAAGATGCCCAGAGGCGTCCCCGGTGGCCCTCGATGATGGAGCGGCTGACGGACAAGCCGACTCCCATCCCGCCACGTTTGGTCGTGTAGAACGCGGTAAAGATTTTGTCCGCGTCCTTCCGGCCGATGCCCACGCCGTTGTCACGGACGGTGACCCGCACCATCCCGGTCGGATCGAGTCCGGTGCTGACAAGGAGCTCGCGGTGCCGATCCTCGACGCTCGCCATCGCTTCGGATGCGTTGGTAAGCAGGTTGAGTATGACCTGCTGCAGCTGGACCCGGTCGCCGGTCACGAGCGGCAGCGATTCGGCAAGCTCCAGGCGGAGTCGAACGCGGTTTCGCTGAAGAGCGCTTCGGAAAAGCGTGATGACCTCGCGCGTGGCCTCGTTCAGATCCACCGATTCGGCGACGATCTCTTTCCGGGCGAAGAGGGTGCGCAGGCGCGAAATGACGTTGGCAGCGCGGTTTCCATCGCGAATGGTGCGCCTTGCAGTCTCGCGCGCCCCTTCGACGTTGGGTGGATCCGCGCCGAGCATGAGGAGACAGGTGTTTGCGTTCGTGATGATTCCGGCGAGGGGCTGGTTCACCTCGTGTGCGATGGAAGCAGTGAGCTCGCCCATCGTCATCACGCGAGCCATGTGTGCGAGCTCTGCCTGCATGCTTCGCAGATTGTCCTGAGCCTGTTTCCAGTCATGCATGTCCACCACGGTGCCGTACCACTTGAGGATCCGACGTTCGGCGTCGAGTAGCGGCAATGCAGATGTCACACACCATCGGTAGGTGCGATCAGGAGCGTGGAAGGTGCGAACTTCCACTCGATAGGGATCGCCAGTCGCTACGCAGCGGGCCCACACCTTCACGGTCGGCTCCACATCGTCGGGATGAAGCAGCCTGACCCAGTTCTGCCCGAGCACGGCCGCGGACTCGAAACCGGAATACTCGAGCAGACGCCCGTTGCAGTAGTCGATGGCGCCATCCGGCGTGGCGCTCCAGAGCATCTCGGGGATCGTTTCAGTCATCAGGCGGAGGCTGAGCTCGCTGTCCTGTACCCGCTGCTGCGCACGCTTCTGATCTTCGATGTCCGTCGTGGTCCCGACGAACCTCAGGATGTTCCCTTCGCTATCCCGGATCGGCGTCGCGCGGGTGAGATGCCAGCGGTACGTTCCATCCTGTCGTCGGAAGCGGGCTTCCATCGTGAACGCCTCACCCGACCGAATGCCGCTGCGGAACGTCTCCGCGACGCGTTGCCGATCATCCGGGTGAAGCGAGTCCATCCATGCGTCGGGCCTGGAATGGATGACCTCCGGAGTCTGCCCGCTGTAGTCGAACCAGCTTTGATTCACGATGTCTGGGGTGCCATCCGGCGTCACACACCAGGCTACGGCTGGCAACTGCTGCAGCATGCTGACCCGGAGCTGCAGCTCTTCGACCGCTGCGGCGAGCTCTCGCGTGCGCTGAGCTGCCCGCCACTCCATCTCTTCAGCGGTTCGCCGCTGTTCTTCGAGAAGGCGTGCTTCCTGCAGGGCGATTGCGGCCTGGTTTGCCGCGACGCTGAGGAGCAGCCGCTCGGTCTGCTGCGGAAAATCTTCCCGGCAGGAGGCGGCGACGATGACGCCTGCGTCGTGCTGCAGACCGAGGCGCATTGGAACAAACTGAAGGTCGCGGTTACCGTTCGCACAAGGCGCAGCTGAAGGCCAGGTCTGCGGATCGTCGTTACCGAAAGCATCCGTGAGCAGGGTGCGGATTTCTTCCGTCGAAGCCCGCATGCTCGATGCCAGTCGCACGGTTTCGAAAGGAGCTTCGCCCGCGGGCACTTTCAGTCTCGCGTACGCGAGATCCAGGCCGAGCATTTCGACCAGGGCGTCGAGCAGGGTGTTGACGATGCGCCGGGCATCCCCGCCGGGCCACATCGCCGGCAAGGCGAGCACGCTGACGAGATCGTTCAGACAGCGCTGAAGGGATTTGATCTCTTCGGCCGGCTCGCGCACGGGCTCCACGTCAGCCCGCCCTGGTCTGCCGGGATCGCCGTTCACGCAGCTCCGGGAGGAACTCCTCAGGTGGAACGAAAAAAGGATTCTGCTGAAGAATGCCGCCGATGATGATCATCGGGTGCGTCCTCATGATGTCGATCACGGTCTCGCCGCCGAACCGTGCGAGGTCGTAGGTGCAGATCACCGCATCTTCGTGACGCCGCCACACATCGTTCACGCGCGACTCGAACTCCACCAGCTTCTCGGTATGAGATTCGCCTTCCGCTGCCCATTCCATCCGGCAGACGATACGGCTGCGAGAATAGGGGGCACCGCCCTTGCCGCCGGCCAATCGTTCGAAGGCGTCCAGCATGCGGTCCGGGTCGAATCGACCGTCCCGAAGGTACGTGTCGGTGCTGGTACGCACTTCCAGCAACCCGCTCTTCTCGGCCCGCTCCACATCGATGCCCGCCACGTTCAGCCGCCTCCGATGGGCGGCGTGCTGGCCGGGGCTGACCACGTGCACGGCCCTGTCGCCACAAGCGAATCCGTCACTGATGAAGGGCATCAGGACCCGGTAGAACTCCTCGTCGCCGTTGAAAAACGCGCAGACATGGCGCGATTCGCCGAGCTCGGACCCGGCAAATGGGATAGGAGCCGTCGTCTTCACCTCGGATTCTCCCCGGAAGTGTGTGAAAGCATAGGGTACTTTGGGATCGGTGCCGCGCGCCTCCCCACCGACACCAAGGTATCAGCGCAATCCGCTCCGGACTGGGGCATCCTCGTTTGAGCGACACTCGAGCCGGACGAATGCACAACGAATCGAATCCTCTGGGGGCATCTCCCGCATCGTGGCGGGGGGAGCGGTAAATGGCGTCACGACCTCTCGTGGCGGTCGTGGATGACGATGAGTCCGTACGCGAATCGCTGCCGGACCTCCTGGGGGAGCTGGGATACACCGCCCGCGCGTTCGCTTCGGCGGAAGCGTTCCTGGCCTCCGACACGCTCGGGCAGGCCCGGTGCCTCATTCTGGATATCGCCATGCCCGACATGTCCGGGCCCGAGCTGTTTCGTGAGTTGCGGGCGCGGGGCAGCGTCTTGCCGGTCATTTTCATCACAGCGCAGATGGATGCGAGCGTCCGGCCGGATCTCATGGCGCAGGGGGCCGTCGATTGCCTCTTCAAGCCGTTCAGCGAGCAGGCCCTGAGGGCGGCGCTACAGTCCGCGCTTGGCGGCGCCTGACTTGTCACCCCGGAAGAGCGAGGGCTAAATATCATGAACGCAGCAGCGACCGCGGTTTTACGTTCGAGAAGCTCGCTCATGTCGGCAGATACACCGGTCGTCTTCATCGTCGACGATGACATCTCAGTGCGGGAGTCTCTCGCGGCGCTTGTGCAGCACGCCGGATGGCGGCCGGAAGTGTTCGCATCGGGAACGGAGTTTCTCGCGCGGCCACGCTCATCCGCCCCGGCGTGTCTGGTGCTGGATGTGACGCTGCCGGACCTGAATGGCCTCGATCTGCAGAAGCGCATCGCCGGCGACAAGCTACCTATCATTTTCATCACGGGACACGGAGACATCCCGACGACGGTGCGTGCCATGAAAGCGGGCGCGGTGGAGTTCCTCACCAAGCCGCTCACCGCCGAGGCCCTGCTTGGCTCGATCCGCGGGGCACTCGAAGCGAGCACCGTGGTGCTTCAGGAACAGACGAGCCTGCAAGCCCTTCGGGAGCGCCATGCCGCGATGAGCGATCGCGAGCGTGAGGTCATGGCGCTCGTCGTGAAAGGGCAGCTCAACAAGCAGGTGGGCGGCGCGCTTGGCATCAGCGAGATCACTGTGAAGGCGCATCGCGGCCGCATGATGAGAAAGATGCGCGCGAAATCCCTGCCCGAGCTTGTGAAGATGGCGGCCCGCCTCGGCCTCGAAACCGCCGGCGAGGACTGACGCCGCGGCGATACCATCGTCTCGAGCGACACCTTCGTGTAATCGAGGCCCGCCTTCCCGACTGCTCTGATTCTCTTCAGTGCTTGTTCATCACTGAGGAGAGTCCTTCATGCAATCCGCAATCCGCCTGATGTCGACCGTGCTGCTCGCCGCTTCGGCCAGCGCATGCGTCTCCACCACCTTCACGCATACCTGGAAAGCGCCAGATGCCTCGGCGCTCGATCCTCGCGGCCACAAGATCGCCGCGGTCTACATCACTTCCGACGAGAGCGGTCGGCGGGTGGCGGAGGACGTGCTGGTGCAGAAGCTCAACGAGCGCGGCGCGCAGGGCGTGGCTACGTATTCGCTGATCCCGACGTCGGAGCTCGACAACATGGCCTTCGTCCAGGCCCGGCTCACAGAGGCGGGGGTCGATGGCGTTCTCACGATGCGGGTGATCGACGAGACGCAGGAGATCAACATCACGCAGACTGGATACCGTCCGGGGTTCGCGCCGTACTACGGCACCTTCACTGGTTATTGGGGATACGGTTGGGGCTATCCGTACGAGCCCACGCGCGTTGACACGGTGTTGCGAGTCGAGACCCTCGTGTACTCGCTCTCGCGGAATGAGCTGCTGTGGGCAGGCACGAGCCGCACTGTGAATCCGAAGGACCTTCCGGCTTTCGTGGCGGGACTGGCGGACGACGTTGCAAAACGGTTGATGCAGCAGGGGCTGCTCGCCGGAACGGGCCGAGCGACGTCGGCTGATCCGCGGAAGGTCGCATGGCATTGAGTTGGGCATGGCGCCGGCCACCCGACTGGCTCTGGCGCTGCTGCGCGCTTCTTCTGGCGCTTGGCCTCCTGGTGCTGATCGCGACGCGCGGGCACCGATGGCAAGCGGACGCAGCCTGGCAATCGACGGATAACGCATACCTGCAGTCGGACCTCACGCCGATCGCGGCGAAGGTCCCGGGCTATGTGCGCTCGATTCCCGTGCAGGACTTCGAGCGCGTGCGGGCGGGGCAACTGATCGCCGAGATCGTCGACGACGATTATCGCGCGATCGTTGCCCAGCTCACCGGGGCGGTCGCAGCGGCGCGCGCGCAAGTGGAAGCACTGGAGGCCGAACGGCGACTACAGAAGGCGACCGTACGCGCCGCGCTTGCCGCAGTCGCGGGAATTGCGGCGAGCCTTGCGCAGAATGCTCGCGATATCGAGCGCGAAGACCGGCTGCTCGCGGCTCGCGCATCCTCCACGGAGTCCGCCGAGAAGGTGCGCACGGTTCGGGAGCAATTGCTCGCGGAGCTCGAGCGACTGCGCGCGCAGGCAGAGGCTGCGGAACGAAAGCTCGCAGTCCTCTCCGCACAGCACGAGCAAGCACGGGCGACGGTGGCGACCCAGGAGGCGAATCTCCAGCTCGCGCGCATCAACCTCGGTTTCACTCGCATCGTCGCGCCCTGCGACGGTGTGTTGGGGCAGCGGCAAATCAAACCTGGCCAGTACGTTGGGGTCGGGGGTCAGCTGACGACGCTCACGCCGCTGCCGCGTGTCTGGGTCATCGCGAACTATAAGGAAACTCAACTCACGCACATGCAGGTGGGGCAGCGCGCCCACGTTCGGGTGGATACCTTTCCGGGACACTTGCTTCGCGGACACGTTGCCGCGCTCGCGCCGGCGGCGGGCTCCCAATTCGCACTACTGCCGCCGGACAACGCGACGGGAAATTTCACGAAGGTCGTGCAACGGGTGGCGGTGAAGATCGTCATCGATGATGCCGATGGGCTCGCCGAGCGACTTCGACCGGGACTCTCTGTCGTGGCGCGTGTCGAGACGCGCCGACGGGAGAAGCGATGAAGGGCATCCCATGGTTCGGCCTCGCCGCTATCTTTCTAGGCACGTTTATCTCGACGCTGAACACGCGCCTGTCGTCATTTGGTCTGGCGGACATTCGCGGGGCGGTGCACGCGGGCTTCGACGAAGGCGCGTGGATCACCACGGCGCAGGCGGCCGCGCAAATGATGATCGCGCCGCTGGCGGTGTGGCTAGGCGCGACGTTCGGCGTACGCCGGGTGCTTGTGGAAGCAGCCGTCGCGTTCGCGGTCATCAGCCTGATTGTGCCGTTTTCGACAAGTCTGCCGATGCTGTTGGTCTTGCAGTTCGCGGCCGGGCTCGCCTCGGGGTTCTTCGTACCGCTTACGCTGAGCTTCGTTCTAAGGAATATGCCGCCAGGAATGTGGGCGTACGGAATCGCGATCTACGCACTGAACCTGGAAGTCTCGCTCAACATTTCCGCGTCGCTGGAGGGCTGGTACATCGACCATCTCTCCTGGCGCTGGATCTTCTGGCAGAACGTCCCCCTCGCCGCTGCCATGGCTGTGTGCCTGCGTTTGACCCGGCCGGATCCGCCGAGCCCCGAGCCCCCGAAGGCCGACGCGTTCGGGTTCGCCTTCGGCGGGCTTGGGCTCGCGCTCATGTACATGGCGCTCGATCAGGGCAATCGGCTCGACTGGGAAAACTCGCCGCTCATCTGGGGTCTCATGCTCTCGGGCCTTCTGCTCTTCGCGGCGTTTCTTGTTCACGAACGGACCAGCCTGACGCCAGCGCTCGACTTCAAGGTGCTCTTTACCGCGCCGATGCCGCGGCTCATCGCGCTCATCAGTTTCCTGCGGCTGACGCTTCTTTCCACCGCGTACCTCGTTCCGCAGTTTCTCGGGGTAGTACGCGGCTTTCGCGCGCTTGAGATCGGTCAGACGCTCATCTGGGTAGCCATACCGCAGCTCCTGGTCTGCGGGCTCGGCGGCTATCTTCTGCGACGAGTCGATCCCCGAGTGGTCGCGTCCGCGGGATTCCTGCTCGTAAGCGTGGCTTGCCTGATGGTGGCGTATGGGCTCACGCCGCTCTGGGGATCGGACCAGTTCCTCGCTTCGCAGCTGGTGCAGGCCGTGGGGCAGGGCTTCGCGCTCTCCGGCACGGTCTTCTTCGCCATCCTGCATTTGCGTCCCCAGGATGCGCTCACCTTCGGTGCCACCCTCCAGGTGGCGCGTCTCATGGGCGGCGAGATCGGGACCGCCTTCATCACCACGTTCGTTCGCGTTCGGGAGCAGATCGCCTCGAATCTCCTCGGTCTGCACGTGCAGAGCGGCGACGGCCAGGTGCTCCAGCGAATCGAGGCCTACGCGGCAGCGACAGCCGGCGCGGCGGCAGACACCCAATCGGCTCCAGCGCGCGGTGCCGCCGCGCTCGCGGGTGTTGTCAGGCAGTTGGCAACGACGCAGGCCATCATCGATGCGATGGTCCTTATCGCGGCACTCACTGCAATCACCCTGATCATCATCGTCACCAGGCGAGCCGCACCACTAGGTCCGGCGTCGCACGGAAGTTCCCCCGGGAGGTAGTGAGCTCTATGTTGAACCCTGACGTGTCGCCTATCCGCAAGACTCGGGTCCTGGTCGCTCATCCCGATGCCCTGTTGTGCGCGGGCATCGCGGCCGTTCTGGCAACATCCCCGGACTTCCAGGTGCGCGTTGGTGAATCCGGCAGCTTCGGCGAGGTCGATGTGGTGATCGCCGATCTTGCCGCAGGCCTTCGCGCGGCGGGGTTGGGTCGCAAGGTACTCGTCCTGGCGAGCAGCGATCGGGAAGCCGACGTCCGGACCGCGCTTCGCAACGGAGTTCGAGGCTTTCTGCTCCAGAGCTGCGGCATCGAGGAGCTCATGTCCGCCATCCGAGCGATCGGCGGCGGCGGCAGCGCGCTCGCGCCGTCGGCTGCCGCGAGGGTCGCTGAAAGTTTTGGCTACGAGGAACTGACGACGCGCGAAGCGGAAGTGCTTCACTTTGTGATTGCCGGATTCTCCGACAAGGACATCGCAAGGTCGATGGACATCGCTCTGGGTACAGTGAAGTCACACATGAAGCAGATTCTGACGAAACTGCGCGCCGCCCGGCGCACCGAGGCCGCTGCAATCGCCCAGCGCCGCGGCATTGCACGCGCGGACTGGGCGGTCGCTGCTTCCGGGAGGAATTGAGGACCGCGCGCCTAGCGTGTTCCGTACGAAGTGAAGATGTAGTCTTTCTTTGCCACGATCGTGTGGCACGCGAAACCGCAGTTGACGGTACCATCCTTGTTCGGCGTGAACGAATCCGTTTTCGCGTCGTAGTCGAACACGGCGTATGCCCATCCTTTCGTGTCCGGGAAACGCTTGCTGTCCTTCTCGATCAGGAACACGTCCTGCAGGACGTCCGGAATCCTGACATTGAAGGGTGCCTCCGTACTCTTCTTCGGCTTCCATTCGATCTTCGCGATCTTCGAGCCATCCGGAAACGGCTTGCCGTTGCCCGGAATACCAGACCTGTATGCCTGGATCATGACGGGGTTCGCCACCATCACTTTCAACAGATCCTCCGTCTGGCTGACGGCGACGACCTGCCAGTCCTCGTATCCCTTGAAGTCCGAGAAGGCGAGGCCGTTCGGGACTTTCAGCGTGTACTTATCCTGCTGCGCGGACACGGCGATGCCGGCGCCGATCGCAAGCGCAAGGCTCGATGCCGCCGCGATTTGAAAACGACGGGAAAAGCTGAGGTTACTGACAGACATGACGTCCTCCTGTGGAGCGGTGGTGAGAATGCGTTTATCGAGTGGCGGTGGCGCGTGCGGCCTTGAGAATCACGCGTGCCACTTCCTCGGAATGAGAAAGCATGACGACGTGCGAAGCGCCCTGAACCACGCGCACTTCCCGCGCACGTGCGCGCTCCGCCATGAAGGCGTGAGCCGCAGGCGGAATGCTGAGATCGGCGCTGCCGTAGATGAACCAGGAGGGCAGCGTCTTCCACGCAGGCTCACCGGACGGTTCGTTGCCGGCTGCATCGGTGATGGGGCGCTGGGTCGCGGCCATGAGCTTCACCTGCTCTTGCGGCAGATCCGCGGCAAAGGGCCCGCGGAACTTCGGCTGCTGTACGTAGAGGTCATGAGCACCACCGACGAGGGCGACCGGGGGCGCAAGTGCATCGCCCAGCGTGCTGCCGGGAAATTTCCCTACGAGCCCGAACGCGCTTTCGCCCGCCTCCGGCGCGAATGCCGAGACGTACACCAGGGCTGTCACGTTGCTTCGACCCGCGGCTGCGTTGCTGATCACCGAGCCGCCATACGAATGGCCAACGAGTACTACGGGGCCGGGGACGCTCTTCACTATGGCGGAGACATACTCCGAGTCATTCGCGAGCCCGCGCAAAGGATTGGCTACACCGACGACTTGATATCCTTCGGCGAGCAGCCGGGGCACGACCCCTCTCCAGCTCGACGAATCCGCGAATGCGCCGTGGACCAGAACGATGGCCGCTTTCTCTCCAGCAGCGTGAGCTATCTGGAAGAACGACAGTATTGACAAGAGGAAAAGAATTCGCCGGAGCATCGCAGACGTCCTCGGGATGATGTGCGATCCGATGACATCAAGAGATGCCTGGGCTCGCTATTGCACCAAGGTGTCGGCGATACCATGGTCCACTATCGACGCGGCGCCGCCTCTGGTGCGATGGGAGCATCGCAACTCACTCGGACAGCACCATGATCGCTCTCAACATCAACGGACAGCGCCGCGAGGTCGATGTCTCTCCCGACACCGCGCTGCTCTGGGTATTGCGTGACGTCCTCGGCCTCACGGGAACGAAGTTCGGCTGTGGACTGGGACTTTGTGGAGCCTGCACCGTGCATGTGGACGGAAAGCCCGTGCGCTCATGTATCACGCCAGTCAGCGCGCTCGGCCAAAGGCCCGTCACGACCATCGAGGCAATCGGATCGACGCCCAACGGTGCAAGAGTGCAGAAGGCATGGCTCGATCTGGAAGTGATCCAGTGCGGATACTGCCAGTCCGGCCAGATCATGTCGGCGACAGCGCTGCTCGATTCGACGCCTCGCCCCAGCGATCTCGACATCGATGCCGCGATGGCCGGGAATATCTGCCGGTGCGGCACGTATCAGCGGATCCGCGCAGCGATCAATCAGGCTGCAGGAGCGGAAGGCGAGCGTCATGGCCGTTGAGCTCACACGCCGCCAGGTGCTCGCGCTTGGCGCAGGAGGAGTGTTTCTCTACGGGTTTCGCATCGCTGAAGCGAGTGCGTTCGAACCCAATGCCTTCGTCCGCATCGATGAATCCGGCGCGATCACGCTCATCATTCCGCAGGTGGAGATGGGGCAGGGGACCTATACCTCGCTGTCGATGATTCTCGCGGAGGAGCTCGATGCAGACTGGAAGCAGGTGCGGGTGGAGCATGCGCCGGCGAATGAGAAGCTCTATGCGAACCCGATGCTGTCCATCCAGGCAACGGGAAATTCCAATTCAGTGCGCGGGTTCTGGAAGCCGCTGCGCGAAGCGGGCGCGACGACTCGGGCGTGTCTGATTCAGGCGGCTGCGAGCATGTGGAACGTTTCCCCATCTGAGTGTCATGCCGAGAAGAGCCAGGTCATTCACGATCGTACGGACCGCAGAGCTGCCTACGCCGCAGTCGCGAGTCGTGCAGCTTCCGTGACACCGCCGAAGAAAGTGGTACTGAAGGATCCCGCGACCTTCCGTTTGGTCGGGCGATCGCTGAAGCGGCTCGACACGGCGGACAAGGCCGTCGGCCGCGCGAAATACGGGATCGATTCGTTACCGCCCTCGGTGAGGTTCGCAGCGATCGCGCACAGTCCCGTGCTCGGGGGCAAAGTGGCGCGCGTCGATGATCGCAGGGCCGTGGCTGTGTCGGGCGTGCGTCAGGTGGTGGTGCTGGAGGACTTGGTAGCAGTCTTGGCAGAGCACACGGGTGCGGCCCGGCGGGGACTCGAGGCTCTCGGCATCACGTGGGATGATGGGCCGAACCGTGAGTTGTCCACTGACATCATCTGGTCGCGGCTGCGCGCGGCAAGCGCGCGAACAGGCGCCGTCGCCCGCGACACCGGGCGCGTGGACGAAATTCTGGCGGGCAAGGATGTGGTTTCGGCGGAGTACGAGATGCCGCTGCTTGCGCACGCTTGCATGGAACCACTGAATTGCACTGTCCACATCACGCCGAACCGAGCCGAAGCCTGGATCGGGACTCAGGTGATGGCACGGGTACGTGCCGCGGTGGCGAAGGCTGCCGGTCTGCCGGAAGGCAACGTCACGATCCACAATCACCTGCTCGGCGGTGGATTCGGGCGTCGTCTGGAGCCCGACATGGCGTACGACGCCGCACGCATCGGGAAGCAGGTTGACGGTCCAGTGAAGGTGGTGTGGAGTCGCGAGGAAGACATCCGCCATGACATCTATCGGCCTGCGTATCACAACCTGCTTTCGGCACGGCTTCAGGGAGATCGCATCGTCGGCTGGAAGCACAGAATCTCGGGTTCTTCCGTCATTGCCCGATTCCTTCCCCAAGCTTTCCAGCAGGGTGTCGATCCCGACGGCGTCGACTCCGCGCGGGACATGCCGTACGACATTCCAAACGTCCGGGTCGAGTTCAATCGGGAGGAGCCGCCCGGCGTCAACACGGGCTTCTGGCGAGGCGTGGGCCCGAACAACAGCGTGTTCGCAATCGAGTCGTTCATGGACGAGCTTGCGCGCGCGCGAGGGCAGGATCCCATCGCGTTTCGACTCGCTCACCTCGACAAGACGCCCCGGCTACGAGCCGCTCTCGATCTCGTCAGGCGCAAGTCCAACTGGGGCGCGCCGCTTCCTGCACGTCGCGGGCGAGGTGTCTGCGCCCAGACTGCGTTCGGAAGTTTCATCGCAACGGTGATCGAGTGCGAGGTGGACGAGGCGGGAGAGGTCGCTCTTCGGCGTGTGACCGCCGCGGTCGATACCGGCCTCGCGGTGAATCCCGACACCATCGTTGCGCAGCTCGAAGGCGGCCTCATCTTCGGCCTGAGTGCCGCGTTGTACGGCGAGATCACCCTGAAGGATGGGCGTGTACAGCAGTCGAACTTCAACGACTACCCCGTGTTGCGGATTAATCAGGTGCCGCCGATCGAAGTACACCTGATTCGAAGTGGTGAGCCGCCGGGCGGCATCGGCGAGACCGGGACAACGGCGGCCGTCCCGGCGCTCAGGAATGCAATTTATGCCGCCACGGGCGTCGCCCTGCGACGCATGCCTGTCGATCGCGATCGCCTGGCGAAACATCGGCGAGGCGTGGCATGAGCCAGTTGCTGGAGAGCCATTTCCCCCGGCTCGACGCGTTCCGGCCGGCTTCTCTTCCGGTATCCGAACGCCCTCTCGCTATTCGCGGCGGTCTTGCTCCGTGGCAGATGAGACGGCTGCGTTCCTACATCGACGAGAATCTGGTGCTGCCGCTGACGACGCGGGAGCTGGCTCAGCTCGTCCGGCTGAGCACCAGCCATTTCTGCCGCTCCTTCAAGGTTTCCTTCGGATTCACCGTTCATCATTTCGTGATGGCACGGCGGATCGAAAAGGCACAGAAGCGGATTCTGAAAGGCTCGGAAGACCTGAGCCAGATTGCGATCCTGTGCGGGCTGTGCGACCAGGCACATCTCACGCACTGGTTCAAACGCGTCGTCGGAGAGACCCCTGGAAGATGGCGCCGGAGCCATTCACCCGAGTGAATCGATAACGTGTCAGGCGAGACGCCACTCGTGCGCCAGCGTTGCGACGAGCTCCGCGGCCGGGAGGGCGCGCGCGAGAGGAGCACCTTGCCCGGCCCATTGCGCGCCGTACGACGAGTCACCGGCTGCTTTGGCCGCCGCATTGAGGGCCTTTCCCGCGTCGTAAGCGATCGGGTAGGCCGGAACTTCGCTGTTGGGGATATCCGCACCGAGGGCCGTGAAGTTGTTACGCAGGCAGCGTGCTGGCCTGCCCGAGATGGCACGCGTCATCACTGTGTGATGGGCCGCATCGCTCGTGAGGGCAGCCCGATACCCTGCATCGGCGTCCGACTCCGGACATGCGATAAAGGCGGTGCCAAGCTGCGCAGCGCCTGCTCCCAGGCGTAGAGCGGCCGCGATGCCCGCGCCATCCATGATGCCGCCCGCCGCGATCACGGGGATTGCGAGCTCTCTCACCAGGAGTGGTGTTAGCGCGAACGTTCCCAGGCAATCGTCGTGAGCATCCTGGTCAAACAGCCCACGATGCCCTCCTGCCTCATAACCTTGCGCTACGACCGCATGCACGCCCGCGTCGGCGGCGGCGCGCGCCTCAGTTAGGCATGTGGCGGAGGCGAGGAGCACGATCTGTGCATCGAGCAGCGCGCGAATTCGTTCGACGGAAGGCAATCCGAAGTGGAAGCTCACAACGCGCGGTCGCTCTGCAATGAGCATCTGTAGCATCGCATCGTCTTCCAGGAAGCTGCGATAGATCTCTCTGAGTCGCGGCGGAGGCGCTGCCCCGACTTTTTCGAAGTGAGGTCGAAGACGCGCGATCCAGTTCGCCGCGACTGTGTCATCCGCCCTCGGAGGGCGATGGCAGAACACATTCACGTTGAGCGGTCGAGCGGAGCGGGAGCGAACGGCAGAGATCATGCGTCGCGCGCCCTCCGCGTCGGTCGCGCCAACGCCGATGGATCCGAGACCGCCCGCGTTCGACACGGCCGCCGCCATCGCCGGTGACGACACGCCTGCCATCGGTGCCTGAATGATCGGTAGCTCGATTCCGAGTAGTTCGAGGAGGTGCGACATCCCGCTATCCGAACGTGAACACGTAAACCTCCGCCCCGGGGTCGAGGAACTCGATTTCAAACTTCCGGTCTGCAATCGGTCCCGTTTGGCGAATGAGTTGATACATGCGAGGCTCGTTGACTACGCCCCGGCCGTCGGCATCCGCATCGACACCGTGCGCTTCGGCCGGCGGCTTCCCATCGAGGGTAACCCGGAACCGGATCGGTGTGTCGCGCTTCTCAGCGCCCATCACGAGATGCACGTCCCGTGCATGAAAGCGGTACGTGATGCTCCCATTTGCTCCATGCGAAACGGCGAACTCCTTCTCCAGCGTCCAGTTGCCGGTCAGGGACCACTGATTGAGCCTCAGCACCGCGGGTGTTGCGTACACGCTAGGCCGGTCCCGCGCTCCACCGACGGGTGAGGCGAGGCTGTCCGAACGGGCGTAGCCGAGATAGGTCTCCGGGCTTTGCATGTTCCGCCAGTCGGCGGGGGCTTCGGCACCGTTCGCCTCGATCTTCACGGTCCGTGCGGCGGGCAAGGTCTGGCCGGCCTCCGCGAGCAACTGCTGGATAATGCTCTCCAGCTTTTCATATTCACCTTCACCGAACTGGTGGTGCCGGATGCGACCTTGCGTATCCACGAAGTAGAGCGCAGGCCAGTAGTTGTTGTTGAACGCATCCCATATGCCGTAGTTGCTGTCCACTGCGATCGGGTAATCGACGCCCTGATCGCGGGCCACGCGGCGAATGTTTTCGATGTCCTTCTCGAAGCTGAACTCCGGCGTATGCACCCCGATCACGACCAGCCCGGCCTCGCGATACTTCTGCGACCATGCACGCAGATAAGGCAGCGTACGCCGCCAGTTGATGCACGTGTACGTCCAGAAATCGACGAGCACCACTTTGCCCTTCAGTTCCATGGCCCGAAGCGGTGGCGAGTTCAGCCAGCCGGTCGCTCTGTCCAGCTCAGGAAGCTTGCCTTCGATTGGAAGTCTCGCCACGGCGGTCACCATGGGACGCGACATCTTCGTGTCATCCGCAGAGCCGTTGAGTGGATTGCACGCCGCAAGGAGCAGCGCCGCCAGGAGCTTCGGACGATGCGCTTTCATGACTGGCGCCCGTCAGCGCAGCGTTCTGAATGCCGCACGCAGCTCGGCCGCGAAGAGCTCGGGCTGCTCCCAGGCGGCGAAGTGTCCGCCCTTGTTCACTTCATTGAAGTAAACGAGCCGGGGATAGGCCTTCTCGGTCCAGCTCCTCGGCGCCTGATAGATCTCGCCCGGAAACACGCTCACGGCGACCGGCACTTTGATTTCCGCGGTCTTCTGCGCCTCCGCACTGAAATTGTTGTTGTTATTCTCCCAGTAGAGCCGGGCGGACGAGATCGCGCTGTTTGTAAGCCAGTATAGCGTGATGTCATCCAGCATCTCGTCCTTCGTCAGCGCGCGCTCCGGCTCGCCGCCGCTATACGTCCATTGCGCGAACTTGTCGTAGTGCCATGCTGCGAGTCCAACCGGAGAATCCGAGAGTGCATAACCGACCGTCTGCGGACGCGTGACCATAATCGCCCCGTACCCCGCGTTCTTGCTGAAGAACGTGCTGAGGGATTCGAAAGCCGCTTTCTCCTTCGTAGACAACCCGGCGGGCGCGGGGTCGCCCGCGAGTATCGCTTTCATCAGATCGCCGGGAACAGTCGCGGGCATGTTGACGTGAATGCCAACCAGTCCGGGCGGCCCTTGTCGCCCCATCGTGTCCGCAACCACTGAGCCCCAGTCACCTCCCTGCGATACGTAGCGCTTGTACCCCAGGCGGACCATGAGCTCGTGCCATGCGCGGCCCATCCGGTCCGGGTTCCATCCGGTACCGGTCGGGCGTTCGGAGAAGCCGTAGCCGGGCATCGAGGGAATCACGACATCGAAGGCGTCTTCGGCGCGACTGCCGTGCGCCGTGGGGTTCGTGAGCGGGTCGATGGCCTTCACGATCTCCAGCACGGAGCCGGGCCATCCGTGCGTGATGAGGAGCGGGAGCGCGTTCGGATGCTTCGAGCGGACATGGATGAAGTGAATGTCCAGTCCATCCAGGTTCGTGACGAACTGCGGCAGGCCGTTCAGCTTTGCTTCGATCTTTCGCCAGTCGTACTGCGTTCCCCAGTACTGCGCGAGCTCGCGGATCTTTGCGAGCTGCGGACCTTGTGACTGGTCGTTCACCGTTTCCTTGTCCGGCCAGCGTGTCGCGAGCACTCGCTTGCGAAGATCGTCCAGTGCGGACTGCGGGATGTCGATGCGGAAGGGGCGGATCGCGCTTGAGCCATTGCGAGGCTGAGCCCCCGGGGAACTTGTGGAGGCCAGGGTACTGCCGTTCGCTGCTCCAGCTTCAGCGGCATGCAGCGGTGTGGTCAGGGCTGGCGTAAGCGCACCGACAATCACCGATGCAAACAGCATCTTTCGGGTTGTCCTGGTCAAAGCAATCATCGGTGACTCCATGGAGCAAGTGCTCGGTTGCTGATAACACGCGGTGCGCGTGCGACGCATGCAACCAGAGACCGGCCGGCACGCCGATTGGACCATGGTGTCGGTTGATACGTTGGTATCGGTCTGCGACACCGACACCAAGGTGCAATACGTCGGCAGCCGGACATCTGATGCGATTCGCCTCCCATGCAGTGGAGAGTGCACATGACGGCGAATCAGATCCGCCTCGAACGGCTCAGCGGCGCCTACTGGAGGGCGAGCTTCGCGCATCCGCCCATCAACCTGATCGATCCGCAGACGATCGTCGAGCTTGAAGCCCTCGTTCGCCTGCTGGAGTCCGATCCGGAGGTGCGCGTCATCGTGTTCGATAGCACCGACCCTGATTTCTATCTCGCGCACTACGACGTGCTGGTGGACAAGGCTGTCTCCGCCGCGATGAAGCCGGGACCGACAGGCCTGCACGCATGGCCCGATGTGCTGGTGAGGCTGAGTCAGGCTCCGGTCGTTTCGATCGCCTCCATTCGGGGCCGCGCCCGAGGCGCTGGCAGTGAATTCGTTCTCGCGTGCGACATGCGCTTTGGAAGCCGCGAGCGTTGCGTTCTCGGGCAGTTCGAAGTGGGCGTAGGGGCCGTGCCCGGCGGCGGCCCGATGGCGAGACTCTCGCGTCTGGTTGGACGGGGTCGCGCGCTGGAGATCCTGCTTGGTGCGGACGACTTTCCCGGCGATCTGGCCGAGCGATACGGCTACATCAACCGAGCCATCCCGGACCAGGAGCTCGATTCGTTCGTGGAGGCCTTCGCACGTCGGCTGGCCGGCTTCGACAAGAGGGCCATCGCGGAGACGAAGCGTTTTGTCGATGAGCCCGGCCGGCCGGCGCTCTCTGAGTTCGAGGCCGGGATGAAGGCCTATTTCAAGTCAGCACAGCGCCCGGAAACCCGCCAGCGCATCACGCGGCTTGTCGATGCCGGGCTTCAGCAGCGAAGTGCCGTGGAATTGAATCTTGGCAAGTATGTGGAGGAGAGCAGCAATGGTTGACCCTACCGATCGGAGCCGACGCCTGTTTCTTGGTACTGCCGCTGCGATGGCGCTTGTTGCGGGGCGCCTTCAGGCCGAAACAAAAGCTCCGAAGTCGACGCGCGTTCCGCTCGCGTCCTTCGGCTCCATCAAGCAGGTCGAAGCAGGCTTGCTCAACATCGGTTATGCCGAGGCAGGCCCTGCCGTTGGCCCGGCAGCGATCCTGCTTCACGGCTGGCCTTACGACATTCACAGCTATCTCGAGGTGACTTCGCTGTTGGCTGCCGAAGGCTTCAGAGTCATCGTGCCGTATCTGCGCGGATACGGGTCGACGCAGTTTCTGTCGCGGGAGACTGCTCGTAACGGACAGCAATCGGCTCTGGCATCCGATGTCATCGCGTTGATGGACGCGCTTGGAATCGAGAGTGCGATCCTGGGTGGATTCGACTGGGGCGCTCGGACCGCCGCCGCCGTCGCCGCTCTCTGGCCGGAGCGTTGCAAGGGGCTGGTCTCGGTGAGTGGCTATCTCATCACGAACCTCGAGCTGAACAAACAGCCGTTGCCGCCTGCTGCGGAACAGGGTTGGTGGTACCAGTATTACTTCTCCACTGAGCGCGGCCGGCTCGGCTATGACAAGAACCGGTACGAGTTCGCGAAGCTCATCTGGAGGAACGCCTCACCGAAGTGGCATTTCGACGATGCCACCTTCGATCGAAGTGCAAAGGCGTTCGACAATCCCGATCACGTAGCCATCGTGATTCACAACTACAGATGGCGGATCGGTCTGGCGCCTGGAGAGTCCCGGTACGACGGCATCGAAGACAAGCTGCAACAGGCGCCGACAATCCCCGTCCCGACGATCACGATCGGGAGCGACTTCGATGGCGCCGCGGCCGACGGAAAGTCATACGCAGCAAAGTTCTCCGGCAAGTATTCGCACCGGGTGCTCAATGGAATCGGGCACAACGTGCCCCAGGAGGCGCCGAAGGCATTCGCGCAAGCGGTCGTCGAGGTCAGCAGGTACTGACGATGGCAAGCCAGCAATCCCAGTCTGCCGCTGAAGCCCAGCAAGAAGCCGTTGAGCCGCTAGCTATCCTTGCCCACGAGTTGCGTAACCCGATCGGCGCCATCCGTAACGCCGTCAGCGTCATGGAGTCGGCAGGCAAGCTGCCGGGCGCCATGGATCAGGCGCGCCGACTCATCGCGCGACAGGTCGGACAGCTCTCGGTGCTTGTCGAGGATCTGCTCGATCTTGCGAGCTTTTCGCGCGGGACGCTCGTTCTGCGGCGAAACTGGATCGATGTCGTTAAGGAAGTCGAGGCCGCTGTGGAGGCGTGCTCCTGGTCGCTTGGCGCGTCCGGCCACGCTCTGTGCGTCGAAGTTCCGAACGGGCCCCTTCATGCCTACGTGGACGGTCCGAGGCTGCGACAGGTCATCACGAATCTTCTCGACAACGCGTGCAAGTACACGCGCCATCATGGGCGCATCCGCCTGACGCTCGAGCTTGCCGACGGCTGCGCGGTCGTGAGTGTCGAAGACAATGGAACGGGCATCGCAAGCGACCGGCTGCCGTTCGTGTTCGACTTGTTCACGCGCTCCTGTGAGCTGCGGGAGAACCCGTCGCGCGGACTTGGTGTGGGGCTGGCGCTGGTGCGCGAGATCGTCGAGCTGCATGGAGGCTGTGTCGAAGCGCGAAGCAATGGGCTGGATCGCGGGAGCGCCTTCGTCGTGAGATTGCCGGTGCTCGATCCGATGATGTTCGTGCACGAGATCTGAGCGCCACAGACACCATGGTATTGCCCCGATACAGGCCGTTCGATACCAAGGTGCAATCGTTTCGTTCGAGCGCGCTTGGTTTCATGCCTGCCTGATGACTGAACGGAGTTGTGCCATGACGTCCCTCTCAAGAATCTGTTCTGCCGTTCTTGCGCTTCTGGCGGCCACTACCGCATGCGAAGCTTCCGAAGGGCGCGACGCGCCTTATCCCGACATGCCGAGGATCGCCCCGATCGGTGTTCGCATCGGCCAGCACCTGCCGATACCGGAGGAGGCGAGGGGGCCGCGCGTCGACCCGGCGAAAGGTTATCGGCTGCAGGACCTCGGCAAGGGCCTCTACATGATCACCGACAATGCGTATCAGTCGATGTTCATGGTTTACGAGACGGGCGTCGTGGTCGTCGATGCGCCACCCAGCTACTCCGCGAAGATCGTGCAGGGGATCCGCGAGGTGAGCGAAAAGCCCATCACGCATTTGATCTATAGCCATTCGCATACCGATCACATCGGCGGCATGAAGGCTCTTGGGCCGGTCCAGACCATCATTGCGCAGGAGGAAACAAAACGACTCCTGGCTCGTTCGAAGGACCCGAACCGTCCGCTGCCCACCGTCACTTTCAAGGATCGATACACCCTCAAGGTGGGCAGCCAGGTGCTGGAGCTCTCGTATCCCGGTGAAGCTCATGAGCCCGGGAACATCTTCATCTATGCACCGGCCCAGCGGACGCTGATGGTCATCGACATGGTGTTCCCCGGCTGGATGCCATGGCGGAGATTTGCGGTCGCTCACGATGTGCCCGCGTATTTCACCGTGCTCGAAGAGATACGCAAGGTTCCGTTTCAGACTCTCGTCGGTGGTCATGTGGAGCGCACGGGGACGCACGCCGATGTTGACGTGCAGATTGCCTTCATGGCCGATCTGAAAGCGGCCGCCACGAAGGCGTTGGGCTCAACGAAGCCCGGAGAGGGCATGACGGAGGGGGAAGACAACGCGTGGGCGGTGTTCGACGACTATATCGATCGCGTCGTCATCAAGTGCGTCAACGACTTGACGCCGCGCTGGGCTGACAAGCTGGCGGCGTTCGACGTGTACATCTGGGATCAGTGCTACTCGATGGAGCAGAGCCTCCGCATTGATTGAGAGCGCGCAGGAGAGAACCACATGAGCAGCACAAATAGCACCTCACACAATACAGTCCTGCAGCCGTTCGGCAGCCTGCATCCGGTAAGGATCGGGCTCTCGGCCCAGGTGCGCCACAAGAGCGTGCAGGCCCTGAATCGCCTCCTGGCGCACTCCATGGCCCTGCGAGACCTCTACAAGAAGGCGCACTGGCAGACCTCTGGAAGCGCGTTCTACGGGCTTCACCAGATGTTCGACAAGCACTACGAGCAGCAGCTCGCGTTGGTGGACGCGCTGGCTGAGCGTGTCCAGATCCTTGGCGGAGTCGCCTTGGCCACCGCGCACGATCTTGTCCAGGAAAGCCGGATCGCCCGTGCCCCGAGCGGGGCCGAAGCGCCTGCTCAACAACTGCAAGGCCTGCTGGAGGCGCACGAGTTCCTGCTGAATGAAGCGCGCCCGCTGGCGCGCGATGCCTCTGCGAATGGCGATGATGGAACGAATGACATCATCGTGGGTGGCGTCATCCGAAGCAACGAATTGCAGGCATGGTTCGTCGGCGAGCACCTGGCCGGCGACGCGAAGCGCGGGGCATAGCAGAGATGAGTACGACACGCATTGCAGTGATGACGGGCAGCACCCGTCCCGGCCGCATCAACGAATCAGTCGCGCGTTGGGTTTTAGGGCTTGCTGCCGAACGGCGCGACGCCGAGTTCGAGCTCGTCGACATAGCAGACTACAACCTGCCGTTACTGGACGAGCCTGTGCCGCCGAGCCTGGGCCGGTACACCCACGCGCATACGAAGAAGTGGGCAAGCCGGATCGCTTCCTTCGATGCCTATGTTTTCGTCACGCCGGAGTACAACCATGGCATTCCAGGCGCGCTCAAGAATGCCATCGATTTCCTTTATGCCGAGTGGAACAACAAGGCGGCAGCGTTCGTGAGCTACGGAAGTGCTGGCGGCGTGCGCGCAGTCGAGCAGCTACGGCTCGTGATGGCCGAGCTGATGGTCGCGGACGTGCGCGCGCATGTGAGCCTGTCCCTGTTCACGGACTTCGAGAATTTCTCGGTATTCCGGCCGCACGACCGGCACAAGGCGGAGCTCACCTCGCTGCTCGATCAGGTGATCGCCTGGGGTGGCGCGCTCAAGGCGCTGCGGGGCAAGCGCGAGCACTAGCAAGAGTCAGTCTCTGAGCCACACCGGGTTGTTCCAGGTGGCGAGCGCCTTGAGGAACACGTCCAGCCGCTGAGGAAGGAATTTCCGGCTTGGGTAGACCGCGAACACGGGAATGGGAGGCGAGGACCACCTGGGCAGCACGCGCACCAGGCGCCCCGCCGAAATTTCCCCATCGCAGTAGTTCGACGGAAGAAGTCCGATGCCATGGCCGCGATACACGAAGCTGCTTACCGAGTGGAAGTCCCGACTCGAGACAGGACCCGAGACATGCACTCGTGCCTTACGTCGGCCGTTGATGAGCTCCCAGTCGGCCTCGTTGTTCTTCGCGTTCAGCATCACGCAGTGGTGGTTCACGAGATCGGCGGGCTCTGAAGGCGGCTGCCGGCTTTTGAGGTACTCCGGAGCGGCGACGACATAGCGGACGCTGCGCCCGAGCCGGGTGGCAACGACGGTGGAGTCGCGCAGCTCGCCGAAGCGGATCGCGGCATCGACGTTCTCGGCCACGAGATCCACGAACGCATTGGTAATGAAGAGGTCGACTTGAATTTTTTGATTCGCCTTCAGGAATGCCGAGAGGAACTCCAGGAAAGGTCCCTGTCCGAGAACCACCGGCACGGAAATCCTCAGACTTCCTTCGGGCCCTTTCTGAACCCGGGTGAGAACGCGCTCCGCATCCTGCAGCAGCCTCAGCGGCTCCTGGCACTGATTGAAGTACTCACGGCCCTGCGCCGTGAGGCTCACCTTTCGCGTGGTGCGCCTCAAGAGCAGCGTGCCGAGCTGGGATTCCAGCAGCGACAGGCGGCGGCTCACGGTCGAAATGGGCATTCCCAGCGATCGCGCCGCGCGGCTGATGCTCTCGTACTGCGCGACCTTTACGAAGATGAGGACGTTATCTAGATCTGCCATGCGTCGAGTTTTCCATCGATGGGAATCTGATTACCGAGTTTCCCATCTAATCGATCACCTCGCATCCCCCGACAATGACACGCACCCACTTCAGATGAGGAGACTTCCATGGTAGCGAATCCCAAAACCGTCATAGTCACCGGTGCTTCCCAGGGCATCGGTGCCGCCGTGGCGAACCTTTTCACCGAGCACGGCTACAACGTCGTCGCCAACTCACGTCGCATCAGTGAGAAGAACGAGCTGCGGCGATCGGACAACCTCGCGCTTGTCGACGGCGATATCGCGCAGGAGGCCACCGCTGCGAAGCTTGTCGACACCGCCGTGAAGCGGTTCGGATCGGTGGACGCGCTGGTCAACAACGCTGGGATTTTCATTTCCAAGCCGTTCACGGATTACACGGCTCGGGACTTCGAGGCCCTCTCGGCCACGAACCTGAACGGATTCTTCTTTCCTACCCAGCGCTTCATCAAGCAGCTGCTGGCGGAGGGAAAGGGTGGAAGCGTTGTGAACGTCACGGCTTCGATTGCGAACCATCCCCTTCTGGCGCTGCCTGCCTCCGTTGCGATGATTACCAAGGGCGGTATCAACGCGGCGTCGCGCAGCCTCGCCCTGGAGTATGCGAAGCAGGGGATACGCGTGAATGCAGTCGCGCCGGGCGTCGTCGAAACGCCGCTGCTGGAAGGTGTCCCGAAGGACTTCCTGCGGACACTGTCGCCTCTGGGGAAGCTCGGAGCGTCCCGGGACATCGCAGAGGCCGTGCTGTATCTCACCGAGGCAAGCCAGGTGACCGGCGAGGTGCTTTACGTGAATGGCGGCTCGCATGTGGGCAAATGGTAAGGAGAGATTCAATGAGCACCACAGCCGAGCGCAGATTGCAGGACCTCGGGATCGCGTTGCCGGCGCCGCCGAAACCGCTCGGCGCGTATGTGGAAGCTGTGCAGGTGGGAAGCCTGTTGTTTCTGAGTGGGGCGCTGCCAATGGAAGGTGGCGCGCCGAAATACACGGGGCGTCTCGGCGCGGACCTCGGTGTCGAGGATGGGCGAGCGGCCGCCCGGCTGGCAGCGCTCAATGCGCTTGCGCTCGCGAAGCAGGCACTTGGCTCCCTGGATAAGGTGACGCGCGTGGTCCGCCTTACGGTTTCGCTGGCGACAACGCCGGAGTTTAGAGAACACGCCAAGGTGGCGGATGGCGCTTCGGAGCTATTGGCCGAGGTGTTCGGGAAGGAGAAGGCTTCCACTCGCATGGTAGCAGGCGTCGCCAGCCTTCCTGCTGGAACGTGCGTGATAGTAGAGCTGCTACTCGCGACAGCCTGAGGTAAAGCGCACCGATACCTTCGTGCAATCGATTCGAGTATGAGTGTCTGCTGAGATCCGCGGAATCGAATTCATCTTGGGGAGCGCGGCATGAACACTACTCCGGCGGTTGCAATGAAGCTTGAGGTCGTCGTCATCCCGGTGGCGGATGTGGAACGCTCGAAGAAGTTCTACGCCGGATTGGGATGGCGACTCGATGCGGACTTCGTCGTGGGAGACGACTTCCGGGTCGTCCAGTTCACCCCTACGGGTTCGCCGTGCTCGATTCACTTCGGAACCGGGCTCACCTCAGCCGCGCCGGGCTCGGCGCAGGTACTCTATCTGGTCGTGTCGGACATCGTGGCCGCTCGCGCAGAACTTGTCCGGCTAGGTGTAGACGCGAGCGAGGTGTTCCATCGAGCGGGGCCTGGAAAGCCGCCGCTGAAAGGCCGGGATCCGGAGGGACGCAGCTACTCCTCGTTTGTTTCGTTCAAGGATCCTGACGGCAACGGCTGGCTGCTGCAGGAGATCACCTCGCGGCTGCCTGGCCGCGTGGATCCGGAGGTCACGACTTTTGGCTCCGCCGGTGAGCTCGCGGCGGCCTTGCGGCGTTCGGCCGCCGCGCACGGCGAGCATGAGAAGCGCACGCCGGGCCAGAAGCACGATGACTGGCCCGAGTGGTACGCCGAGCACATCGTTCGAGAGCATGCAGGAAAGCCGCTGCCGACATGAGCGACCGCTACGATGTAATCGTCATCGGCGGCGGATCGCCGGGCGAGCACTGCGCCGGCGCGCTCGCCGAAGGCGGGTTGCGCGTGGCCCTTGTGGAGCGTGCGTTGGTGGGTGGCGAGTGCTCGTACTGGGCGTGCATTCCCTCGAAGACGCTGCTACGTCCGGGTGAAGCCGTTCACGGCGCCAACAATGCCGCGGCAACCGCACAGATCGATGTGAAGGCGACGCTCGCGTGGCGCGACTACATGGTCTCGAACTATTCCGATGCGGGACAGGAGCGCTGGCTCGCCGCAAGCGGAATTGACTTGCTGCGCGGCCACGGTCGGCTGGCCGGATCTGGCGTGGTCGAGGTAGATGGATCTCGGTACTCCACGCGTCACGTCGTCATCGCCACGGGCTCCGATCCATTCGTTCCGCCGATACCTGGTTTGCGTGAGCTCGATGGCATCTGGACGAATCGCGAGGTGACCGCGATGAAGAGCGTCCCGCGACGCCTGGTGGTGCTCGGCGGCGGGCCTGTGGGCGTGGAAATGGCGCAGGCCGTTCGGCGGTTGGGTGGCGAGGTCGTTCTCGTCGAGGGGGCTCCGCATGTTCTCTCGCGCGAGCCGCGCCCGCTGGGCGAGGCGCTGGGTGAAGTTCTGCGAGATGACGGTGTGGAGCTGATGCTCGGTGTGCGAGTGACATCGGTGCGGCGGGATGGCGACCGCTATGTGCTGGATGTGGGCGATGGCCGGACCGTGAGTGGAGACCGATTGCTTGTCGCGACGGGCCGGCGCCCGCGCGTTGAGGGCCTCGGTCTCGAGACTGCGGGAGTAGCGGCGAGTGATCGAGGCATTCCGGTCGATTCGCGGCTGCAAGCGGCAGAAGGCGTGTGGGCGATCGGGGATGTCAATGGCATCTGGCAGCTCACGCATGTCGGGAAGTATCAGGGACGCGTTGTGGCCTCCAACATTCTCGGCGAGCCGCGCGAGGCGAACTACGACGCCGTACCACGCGTGACTTTCACGGATCCACAAGCGGCTTCGGTGGGTGCCCCTCAGGGTGCCTTCAGCGCGACGGTGCGGATTGCCGAGGTGGCCAGGACAGCCACGTACACGAGTGCGTGGGAGAAATCGAAAGGCTTCCTGACGCTGCTCAGTGATGGAGAGCGGCTGACGGGCGCTTTTGCTTTCGGTCCCGAGGCCGGCGAGTGGCTACAGCAGATTACGCTAGCCATCCGCGCACGCGTGCCGCTGCCGGTGCTGCTCGACACGATACAGCCGTTTCCTACGTTCTCCGAGATCGTCTTCTCTGCGTTGAAGGTGCTTGACCGGGAGGTCAGGTCGAAGCGTCCTGGGTGAGGAACGCCGAGACATGCCCGGCAATCTCGTCCGTCGCGGTGTCCAGTGCGAAGTGGCCCGCGTCGAGAATGTGAATCTCGGCTCCAGGCACATCGCGCCGATAAGCCTCGGGTTCGGTGATCTGGAAAGAGGGATCGTGTTTTCCCCACAGGACCAGCAACCTCGGTTGCTTCTCGCGCAGCCATGCTTGCCAGCGGGGATACTGCTCAACATTGTGGCGGTAATCGTAGAAGAGCTCGGTTTGGATGTCGGCCTGGCCGGGCTGGCTCAGGAAGGCGAACTCATCGGTCCATAAATCCGGATCGTAGCGTTCGACATCGGGGTCGGTCCCGACGTGCCGCGTACGAGTGGTCTCCAGCGATAGCAGGTTCTTGCGAAGCGCTGCCTCGTTGCTGGCCCGGTCCGCCCAGAACGCGCGCCTCACTGCCCAGGTCGGGCCCAGACCCTCATTATGTGCAACGGCATTCTGCACAATGAGTGCCTCTATCCTTTCTGGATGCGATAGCGCCAGGCGGAACCCCACTGGCCCACCGTAATCCTGCATATATAAGGAGTAACGCGAGAGGCCGAGGGCTGCGGCAAAGCGGTCGATGATCTCGGCGATGTGATCGAACGTGTAAGCAAAGTGTTCAGGGTCCGGCCAGGCGCTGTGTCCGAATCCAGGATAGTCGGGAGCGATTAGGCGATAGCGATCTGCGAGCCTTTGAATCAACGGCTCGTACATTCGGGAAGAAGAGGGGAGGCCGTGGAGCAGCAGCAACGTGCGCGCGCTCATGGGGCCTGCTTCCCGATAGAAAATGGGAAGCCCGTCGATGTTTACGGTGCTATACCGAGTCGGCGTGCGATGTCCTTCAAGCGCGTGCAAAGCTCACGTCCGAAAGGTCGATGTAGACCATCAGCATTTCCTGAACCGGTCTTCCGTCAGGGCCCCTTGTGTGGGCACGGCGCTGGGTCGGCAGCTTGATGCCATTCGCTTGGATGTATGCACCGGTCAACTGGGACGCGGAAAATCCGCCAGCGATGTTGACCCTGTAGTCATGCCTGCGAAGAAGGAAATCCGCTCCGAAGTAGAATTCCTGGATCTGGCTGTGGGTTTCGATCGATCCTGGAAAGTGCGCTCGCAGACAACGCCATGTCTCGTTTCCTTCTTTCCAGGGTTCGATTTCTTCGATCTGAACGCCGTCCATAGCGAGGAGAAATGGCGTCGTCAGGTAAGTCCAAAGCGCCTCCCCATTGAAGTAGGCCCGATGCAGCGGATCCCACGGGGTGTGCATCTGATGACCAGCGAACGAGTCTCTGGGCGCCCGGCGTTGCGCGATGATCGTGCCATTGGATTTCTCGACCCTCACGTCCTCAGACGTGAATACGGCGCGCTGGTCCGCCGCTCCATACGGCGCAACCGAGACTCGTTGCTCATGGAGCCCCACCGTCATCCGACGGGGAGCTGCGTCCTGGATGATCCCTTTCAGCGCGAAGAATCCTCCGCCGCTCACGATCGTCGCTTCGACCGTTCCGTAGGTTTTCCAGCGATCGATGCCGCCATGTGCTTCGAGAACTGCGTCAAGTAGAGCGTTCATGGGAGGATCACACCAGATGGCGGGAGAGAAGCGCTATTGCACGAAGGTGTCGGTCGCGCGCAAAGATCGAACTCGCGCTACCAGGCCGTGGCCCCACCATCGACGAGGTGGTTCGTGCCGGTGATGTAGGACGCGCGATCGGATGCGAGGAACGCTGCCAGCTCAGCGATTTCTTCCGGTCGACCGAAGCGCTTGAGCAGCGTCTTGCGTGTTATGGCGTCTCTCATCGATTGATTGTCGCCCAGGTCGCGATCGCTGGCAGGTGTGAGGATGGGCCCCGGACTGATCGCAACTGCTCTGATTCCGTCGCGTGCGCCCTCGAGAGCGAACTGCCGCGTCATGGCGACCACGCCAGCCTTCGCCGCTACATGTGCGACCATGGGGGGTGTTTCGCCCGCTATTACGCTTGCCATCGATGCCACGTTGATGATGACGCCCCCGCCTCTGCGGACCAGGTGCGGCCAGGCGAACTTTGAGACGAAGAAGGGGATGTCCAGTTCACCCGCTATGGTGGCGTGCCAATGATCGGTCGAGAAATCAGGCATCGGGCCGAAGTGCTGGAAGGCTGCGTTGTTGCAGACAACGTCGAGCGCGCCGTAAGCAGCCACGGCCAGCTGCACCATCTTGTCTGCCTGATCGGGATCCGCGAGGTCGACAGGTGCGATGCCCGTCATCCTGCCGCCCGCCGCGCGTACTTGCTCGATGGTCTCGCTGTTGGCGTGGACGTGGATATCGCTGCCGATGACGGTCGCTCCCTCGCGAGCAAACGTCAGAGCGGCTACGCGGCCTATGCCACCCCCCGTGCCAGTGATCAGGGCGATCTTGTTCTCAAGAATTCCCATCCGTCCTCTCTCCAGTGAGATCGGGTGCTCCCGTTCAGGTCTGCACGACCCCTGTGTTGCTGCCAGTTCGGCTCCAGTTCGGTGTCGGTCCGCGCGATGCTCGGGCCAATAGGTATCAGGGGTGGGGGGGCCGTTCAATCATACGAACGTGTCGTGCGATGACATCGGGACCGGATGCCGTCAGTTTCTACTGATGAATCTCTAAGTTTCCGCGGTGGGGAAAGGGGGATGCCACTTCGGAATCCGTGCCTGGCACGCCTCGCAAGGTCAAAGGTCTTCGCGAGTTGTCAACGCGGTTAGAAGCTCGCTGAATGGTGCAGCCGGAGCGCCACTGCACGAACCAGAATAATGAAAGCGCGGATGGACGAGCGGCACCTGAAGATGGGCGGCATTCGGCCGAGCCAAGGCAGAACTCTTGCCGGATGCGTTCAGCGGCGGGGCGCAATTCGTTCAACGTGTCAAACGCTGCGACTGCTGGGACGTTCCCCGCGGATGCTCCAACACGGCTCGTGCGCGCGACCTCCAAGTGGCGCGTCGCGACGGCTTGCCGCGGGTGACGGCCTGCACGGCTCCACTACGGCGGCAGGCCTTGGCAGACTAGGTCGGCAATCGAGCGCAGATGTCAGTTGATTGGCCAACCTCGTGGCCCGATTTCGAGACGGTGCCCCGCACGTTAGACGATGACGGGAGCTGTCATGAGAAAAGATCCGCAAGCTATTGAATTGTGGCGCCCCCGGCCGGAGTTGAACCGACGACCTACCGCTTAGGAGGCGGTCGCTCTATCCACTGAGCTACGGGGGCGGGGTGGGTGCTGACCGGGCGGCCGGCGGGGCCGGGAGCCGGGTCGGGCGTCGCGCGCGAAGATACTGGTTTCGCCCTTTTTTCTCCAGAGCCAGGGGCGGGCCGGGAACCGGGGCGGGGTTGCTTGCTCCAACGCCTGCACATGCGTCAACGTCGCAGTGGGACTCCGGCGTCGCGTGACGGGAACAGGGCGGGGATCAACATAGATGTTTGGCACGCGCGTTCGGTCGGCCGGCACGTGTGGGGTGCTGGTGGCGGCGGTCCTGCTCAGCCTGCTGGCGCACGTGTCGTACGCGCAGGAAGCCGCACAAGCCCCGCATGAATCGCAGTCGCAAGGTGAAGCGGCAGCGACGGAGGAGCGGACCGAAACGTCGCACGCCGACTCGGATCAGCTCGTTCTGGAGTCCGGTCCCGCGGACGGTACCGACCCGAACGATCCCACGGAGACAAGCAATCCCACCGACGAGACCGCCTCCGCCAGAACGAGCGATCGCGCCAGCGACCCACCCGACACTGCGGCGGCCTCCACCGCCTCCGAATCCTCCGCCCCCAACTCACCCCCATCCGACTCCGAATCCCCCCTCGAGCAGGTCGTCGTCTCCGGCGAGCAACCCGGCCCCGGCCTGTGGAAAGTGACGAACGGAACGCGCACGTTGTGGATCGTCAGCACGATCTCGCCCACTCCGAAGGAGCTCAAGTGGCGCTCGCGCCAGGTCGAGTCCGTCGTCGCGGGGTCCACGCTCGTTTTTGCGAACTTCGAGGTGAGGCCGAACATCGGCATCTTTCGCGGGCTGCGCTACCTGCCCGCGATCCTTCGCGCGCGTTTCAATCCGGACAAGGCGACACTGAAAGACCTCATCACGCCGGAGCAGTACGCGCGATGGCTGCCGCTGCGGAAGGAGTACTTCAAGGACGACGACGACATCGAGAAGGTTCGTCCGATGCTCATCGCATTCGCGCTTTATTCGAAGGCGATCCAGAAGGCGGGGCTGAGGGATGCATCGCCCGTGGGGCGGGTGGTGCACGCGACGGCGAAGAAGCATCGCGTGAAGTGGAAGACCACCGAGATCAAGATCGACATCCCGAAGCCGAAGGAGCTCATCAAAGCGTTCGTGGAGACGACGCCTCGGGAGAACGACGTCGGATGTTTTCTGGAAGCGCTCGACAAACTGGATGTCGAAATCGAAACGATGAAGCAGCGTGCGGCAGCTTGGGCGGTTGGGGATGTCGAGGCATTTCGGAAGCTGCCGCGGCCCGAAGTTCAGCGGATGTGCATGAAGGCGGTGACCGGTGCGCCGGCTGTCGATGCGCTGCTCGGCTCGGTGATCGACAGGTTCACCGTGGCGTGGCATGCCGAGGCGGACGCGGCGCTTGCGACGCAGGACACGAGCGTGGCGGTGATCGATCTGGATAGCCTGGTTCGGGAGGATGGCGTGGTGTCGTACTTGCGGGGGCAGGGGTACTCGGTCGAGGAGCCTGAATAGGCCTCGAGGGAAGCCCTCAATCGCCGGGCACTCGGAGCAGAGAGCAGAACGGGAACCGGCAACGGGGCACACGCGGCGTAAGGCGGCCTTGGGTAGGCCCGTCGGCTCCAGAGTGGATCGCCGACGCGTCCCGGAGGCGGCGGCCCCGCATTCCTCTATGATCCGGCGGAGCCGGGCGCCAGACCCGGGCCGGAGGCATGCATAAATGACGACTCAGAAACGCGGCATCTTCACCTACGAGAACGGCCTGCTCCTGATCCTGGGCCTGTCGTTCGGCGTGGCGTTCTTCGACAGGCAGGCGTCCTTCGTCCTCGGCGATTTCATCGCGAAGGACATGGGGCTCACCAACACCCAGCTCGCCATGCTGGGCTCGGTGCTCTCGCTGGCCTGGGCGCTCGGTGCGTACTTCATCGCGAGGTGGTCGGACGGGGTGGGCGTCCGCAAGCCCTTCCTCGTCGGGTTCCTCGTGATCTTCTCGCTCTGCTCGGTGGTGTCGGGTCTCGCCTCGTCTTATCCGGTGCTGCTGCTGTCCCGCCTGATCATGGGTCTCGTCGAGGGGCCGTTCCTGCCGGTGTGTCTGGCGATCATGGCGGTCGAGTCGTCGCCTCATCGAAGGGGCGTGAATGCCGGTGTGATGCAGAACTTCTTCGCTGCGATTCTCGGGCAGACCGTCGCACCGCTCGTGCTCACAGCCATCGCTCTGGAATACGGCTGGCGCACGTCGTTCTACGTTGCGGGTATCCCGGGAATCATCTGCGCGATCGCGGTGCTGCTCTGGGTGCGTGAACCTTCGAAGGAATCGCAGGCGGCGCTGCATGCACAGGCGGTCGCCGACGGCGGTCGGGACAAGATGGGATTGCTCGACATGCTGAAGGTCCGGAACGTGCTCTTCTGCTGTCTCATCTCGACCTTCATGGTCGCCTGGATGGTGATCGGCTGGACCTTCCTGCCGAGGTACCTGCCCGGCGTGCGCGGCATGGAGCCGGCGGTGGTCGGATCGGTGCTGGGTATTCTCGGCATGGCTTCGGCCCTGTCCGGGTTCGGCGCGCCGTTCCTCTCCGACCGCATCGGCCGACGGCCGGTGATGATCGCGTTCTGTTTCCTCGCGGCCCTTACACCGCTCGCCGCGATGTACTTCCAGGGCTCCACTACGGTGCTCGGCATCCTGTTCTTCATCGGCTGGACGGCGACGGGTACGTTCCCGCTGTTCATGGGCGTGATCCCCGGCGAATCGATCCCGCGGAAATATGCGGCCACGGCGATGGGTCTGGTGGTGTGCGTCGGCGAAGTGCTGGGTGGCACGCTCCTCAACCTCTTCGCGGGTTGGGTGGCGGATACCACGGGCGCGCTCGGCAACGCGATCTGGGTGCAGGTGGGCTGCGGCGTGATTGGCGGACTGCTCTGCCTGTTCCTGATCGAAACGGCGCCAGCCAAGACGCGGGCGGGCGCCGCAGAACCGGCGGCAGCGCGGGCCGTGTGATCGGGTTCGCTCGAAGCGGCGGCCGTCGCGGCGCCTGATTGGGCCGGCAGCGCGGAGGCGTTGAGCCAACGGGGCGCCTGAGTGGCAGCCGCGCGAAGCCCCGGGCAAGGCGCAATGGCCGCGTGGCCGATCGCACGATGCAGCGGCCATCGCGTCGCCTGAGTGGGTAACGCGAGACCGTTGGGTGCTGCGGGCCAGAGTGCCCGCCGTACACCGTCAAAGGCAGCCATCGCTGCCCAAGGAGAGCATTTCATGAAACTCGGAAGGACGTTCCTGTCTGCGGGCGTGCTCGCATTCGCCGGGCTCCATGCCGGCGCAACGGCGATGGCCGCGGGCACCATGAAGGCGGCGGTGATCACCGACGCGAACTCCGTGAAGGTGGAGTCCATGCCCATTCCCGAGCCGGGCCCGGGGCAAGTGCGTATCAAGGTGCGCGCCGCGTCCGTTAATCCGGTGGACTGGAAGATCGCCGCTCGTGTCCAGCCGGGCAGCAGGCAGATCGCCGGCCGCGATCTCGCGGGCGTCATCGATGCGGTGGGCGATGCGAACAGCACATGGAAGAAGGGCGATGCCGTCGTCGCGCTGGCACCGGGCGGCTCTTATGCGGAGTACGCGCTGACCTCGGTCAACGCCATCGCCGCCAAACCCGCGAAGATGTCCTTCGAGGAAGCTTCCGGAATCCCCGTCGTCGCCGAAACGGCGTGGCGAGCGATCATCACGGTCGGCGATGTGCAGAAGGGCCAGCGCGTGCTGATCCACGGCGCAGCGGGCGGCGTCGGCTCGTCGGCCGTGCAGTTCGCGAAGGCGCGCGGCGCGTATGTCATCGGCACGGCATCGGCGCGCAATCACGAGTTCCTCAAGTCGTTGGGCGTCGACGAGACCATCGACTACAACACCACGCGGTTCGAGGAAAAGGTGAAGGACGTGGATGTCGTCGTGAACACGGCGGACGCGGACACGAACGCGCGGTCCATCGGCGTGGTGAAGAAGGGCGGCAAGCTCGTGTCCGTCGTCGGACCGCCGAATGCGGATGCGTGCGCCGCGCGCGGCATCTGGTGCGGAGGCGTCGGGTCGGTGAACGGCCAGCAGCTTCCGGTCATCGTCGACTTCGCGAACAACAACAAGTACAGCATCAACGTCGAGCGCAAGATGCCTCTTGAGGATGTCGCGAAGGCCTGGGAGCTGAACAAGGCCGGACACACGCGGGGCAAGATCGTGCTCGTCGTTTCGACGGACGCGACCTAGAAGCCGCATGGCCCCGCGAGGCGCGAGCACCCGCGGGGCCAGCACAAAGTCCATCTATTCGAGACGGCCGGGGAGAGGCAGACTCCCATGCATGGCGAAGAGGTTTGAGGTCGCAGGCCTCCTTGTTGCCGCTCTGGCGCTGCTCGTCGGCTGCGAGTCGCTCCCGCCGGAATATCGTCCGGAACGCAGACCTACGGCCGCCTGGGAGAAGCAGCTCCGCGAGCTGAAATGCGATTACCGCCGGCATAGCCTCTCCATCCGCTCCCGCGACCCGCTGGTCTTCGCGACCACGGCGGTCTGCTTCGGCGGCCACGTCGCACGCAAACATCCCGGGCTTGGATACCTGTCGCTCGTGCTCGTGGATACCGCGCGGAACGAAGTGCAGGCGAGCCGCATCACGGCGAATTGGGAAGGCGGTCTGCACCACACGGCATCGGGCGACCTGATGTGGTTCTCCACCGGCAATGCCGGCATGACCCACACGGACCAGCGCTTCATCGAGGTTTTTGCAGCGAAAGCCGGGACGGTGACCGAGCGCTCGCTGGGCCGGCTGGAGCTGCCGTTCGCCGCCTATTCGCCATTCGTCCATCTCGGCGAAGGCTGCCACGTCCTCATGGTCTCCGCGTTTCGCAGGAATTACGAAGACCCCTACCGAACGCTGGCGTGGGTGTTCCGGGATGAGGATCCGGTCGGAACCGCGAAGCCTGTGGAGGGTGTGGGTCGGATCCTCTACTGGAATCCGGTCGGCAAGTACTTCGTTACGCAGAAGCAGGTGCACGTCGACGTGGGACCGAAGCATTCCGACGTGCTGGAACGTTCGCGCCTGACCTGTTCCGGAGAGCTCGCGACGCTTCCGGGTGAGGACGCCGAGCGTCTTGCGAACGTGACGTACATGAGTGCCAGCTACCTCCCGCTCCCCAACGGAGACCTGGTGGTCGCGAGCAAAGTGGCGGATCCGGATGAGGGTGGGGCGGGCGAGTTGCTCGTGTTCCAGGGCGACGGTGTGCAAAGGGCCGGGCCTTTTTCGCTTCAGATGCCGGACTGTCCCGATCTCAGCTGCGTGCCCCTGGGAATGAGTGTCTTGCTGCACGACGCCTCGGCATCGGGCCGCCACCTCCTGATGGAGCTGATCCCGGTAGACGTGTTCACCGTCTACAGGCTCGAGGATCTCGCGAAGGTGCGCCGGTGGCCGACGAGCAAACCCTCCGACCGGTACATGCATGTGCTCATCGATGACGCCACCGTCATGCAACTGGAGAACGGCGGGCGCGTCGCGTACTACTCCCTCACCGAGCCGAAATGAATCCCCCGCTGGTTTGAAGTCGGGCTCGGGACGGGGCACGCGTGCGGGAAGGAGGGCAGTCGCGCCGTTCAGGCCGGCGGAGGAGGTATCGGCGGAGGCGTGCAGGCCTGATACGCGCGTATCCGCTCGTTCAGCGTGGCGAGCGCTTGCACCGCTCGCTCGGCGACCGCGCGGTTCGGAGTGATGTCCTCGTTGCCAAAGTCCCCGGGCTCCGTCGTCTGCAGGATCAACGCATCACGCCGCGCCAGCAGATAGAACTGGTCCGCGTACTGAAGCGCGTAATTCACCTCCGGCTGCGGAATGAGCCGCGCGATCTGCCCGCGGACCGGCGTGACGGACTGGTCTCCGAAAAGCGCTCGCGCCCCGTACCCTGTCGCGTTGATCACGACTTTCTCGCGCAGCTTCGAAATGTCCTTCGGAGTTTCGAACTCACGCGTCTCGATCACCCCGCCGGCCGCGAGAAACTCGGACATGTACAGCTGAGTGAGCGCCGCGATGTTGAACACCATCACGGGAAACCGGCGCGCGACCTCGGTCGGAAAAGGATGCGTGCCCGGCAACAGCGTTTCAGCACGCGGAGCGATGTCCGACACGAGTGGCTGCAGCACTGGGTACGGCGGCTCGCCTTCCACAGCGTGAGAGTTGACGAGTCCTCGCGAGGGATCCGCGAGGTAGTACCCGTCCCGCCACTCCACAGGATCTCCCGGCAGCCCGAGCATGAACTGATACCGCCGGAAACTGATGCGCGTCATCTCCTCCCACCGGCTCAGGACTTCCGGGGTCCCGCCGTCCCGCGAGCAGAATCGCGATTCGGGCGACCAGTTTCCCGTCGCGAAGGTGGATCGCACGTCCGGCGGACGGTCCTTCGTGTAGATCTTCACCTTGTAGCCGGCGCGCTGGGCCGTGAGCGCGGAAGTGAGCCCGATGACGCCGCAGCCGATGACCGCGATGTCCTTCTCCCGCGTTCCCTGCACCTGCCGGAGAGCTAGAGCGGCCGAGCCCCACGAGAGCGACCATCCCGCGCCGCCATGCCCGTAGTTGTGCACGATGGTCTTGCGCCCGAGTCGCTCGGTTTCGATCCGCGGACCCTGCGCCCGGAACGGCCGCGTACAAACGGTGATGGCCACGATGCGATCCGGCCGCGCGCGCACCAGCGGAAACGGTTCCGCCGCCGCACCGGTGGCACATGCCTGCGGCGCTGGCGAAGGGGGCGCGGCACCCGGGGCGACATCTTGTGCAGCACTGAGGGAAGCGGCCGGTCGACCTGGTGCATGGGCTGCTCCCTGCGCGTTGGCTGGACCCCGCGCATTGACGGTACCCTGCGCACTCGGCGTCCCACCGCCCGTGGCGGGAAGCAATCTTGCCTGCTCAGCTCCGGCCACGCCGGCGGCCAGCCCCGCACCCGCCCCCACGAGAAAATCCCGTCGTCGCATCGCCATCCGTTCCATTGGTGGATGAGCGCGCCAGAATAGCGGTTCGGAGCGGCGAACGCAGGGTCAATTCCCCATGCGACTGTGGCAGAGTAGCCGCGCCAAAAAGGGGGTCAAATGAACACCATCAGGTCGCGAGCTCTTGCCGTCATTCTCTCGGTTGCCGCACTGGGCGCCGCCAGCAGCCTGGCACTTTCCCAGGAGGGCGAGGCTGCCCCGGCACCGAAATACGAAGTGCCCGCCGGCGTACCCGCATACATCAAGTCCGCCATCGAATCGCCCGGCCGCAGCGCCGAGCACAAGGCGCGGGACTTCAACCGCAAGCCGGCCGAGCTGCTCGTGCTCTCGGGCGTGAAGCCTGGCGACAAGGTGGTGGAATTCGCGTCCTTCGGCCAGTACTTCACCACGCTGCTGTCGGACATCGTCGGCTCGAAGGGCTCGGTCCACATGTACGATTTGCCGTACACGGAACAGCGTGCCGGCGCTGCGAGCCGCGCGTTCGTCGCCGCGCACCCGAATTCGAAGTACGAGATCGTGGACTACAACGCGGTGAAGCTCCCGGAGAACGTGGACGTCGTCTTCAACGTTCTCTACTACCACGACCTGTCGCTCAACAACATCGACACCGCGGTGCTCAACAAGAAGATCTTCGACGCGCTGAAGCCCGGCGGCGTCTTCTTCATCGTGGATCACAATGCGGCGCCCGGCTCGGGCACGCGGGACACGAAGCAGCTCCACCGCATCGATCCCGAAGTCATCAAGACCGAAGTGAAGGCGGCTGGCTTCGAGCTCGTGGAAGACAGCAAGCTCCTCGCGCACGCCGGGGACGACCATACGAAGATGGTCTTCTCGCCCGGCCTGCGCGGGCTCACGGATCAGTCGGTGCTCAAGTTCCGGAAGCCCGCGAAGAAGTAATCACGCTGTCGGCGGCGCGGTCCGTGCCGCCGACTCTCAGCGGAACGTCGATGAAGCTGCCGTTGTTCCACCGGACGTGCAACGGCTGCTTCGCATCCGCGATGGACTCATCGCTCACGTCCTTGCCGGTTCCGTAGTTCACCTGCGCAGCCGCGTTCTTGTTCACCGTCAGAAGCAGTATGAGGCGGCTGCCTTTCGAAAGCTGGCGCCCGATGAGCGGCGTGCGCGTGAAAGGTAGCGTCGCGGCTTTGCCGGGCGTGAGGAGCTTGCGCGTGGCGGGGTCCTCCGCATAGCTCGCGCGGCCGTGATAGTAGGAGAGCCTGAAGTACCTCCCGTCCGGCATCGCTTCGTACAGCGCCATCGCGAAATCGAAATCCTTCTTGTCGATCGTGACGTTCAGGCGTCCGGTGATCAGGCCTTCCACCGAGACGGGCTCGTCGAAGGGCTCGCTGACGTAGGTGATGTGCGTGGGCGCGTCAGGCTGCGCGAGGTAAGCGCCGAACGGATAGAGATTGCTCTGCGTTTTGCGATCCGCGAAATCCACTGTCTGCTCGACGAAGCCGGCAGCGCCCGGCTTGCGCGCCGAGAGGTCGTACCGGTTGCCGACTTTCTGCTCCGTGAGGTACAGCCGCAGGTTGCGGTTGGCCATCCCGGCGATGGACGGAGCATGCCGCCAGGCGTTCGAGCCCATCACCTGATAGTTGATCCGGTCCTTGAGCAGTGCAGGCCTTGGGGCCCCGCGCATCACGTGATCGAACCATTGGTACACGAGACTCACCGTGTCGACCTGCGCGACCGGATCGATGGTGTATCCGGAAACGACGGGGTCCTTCGTCGCGCTCAGCACGCCCCGGTGCGGGTAGGGGCCGACGACGAGGTAGTGCTCCGCCTTCCTGTTGTACTTGTAGTGATCGACCAGGTAGTTGACGGCCGCGGAGTTGGCGTCGTCGTAGTACCCCGTCATCGAGAGCACGGGAATATTGATCTTCGCGAATTCCTCCTTGTACGGCTGCATCGCCTGGAAATAGCTGTCGTACGACGGATGCTGCATCTGTCTTTGCAGGATCGGGTTGGGCGTGCCATCGATGGCGTCGACCTCGCGGAACGGTCTTCCGCTCTCGAACCACGTGCTCGCGAGGCGGTTCCACCGGCGGAAGTCGAAGAGCTCGCGCGCGCCCATGAACTTGTCGCTCGTCACCTGCAGCGGCCAGCCGTAGTTCGCCAGAAGGAAAACATTGTTCTGCATCGGGAGGCCGTTGCCGGGGAAGCTCGCGCCGCTCGCAACGATGGTCTTGAGCGCGGGGTGCGGGTTCTTCGCTGCCGCCCACGTCGCGAAGCCGTCGTAGCTATGGCCGGACATGCCGACCTGGCCGTCGCTCCACGGCTGCTTGCTGATCCAGTCGATGACGGCCCAGGTGTCGCCGACCTCTGTTTCCCAAGGACGGATCTCGTCGTTGCTGAGGTACTTGCCACGCGCATGCGCAGAGACGCCGACGTAGCCGCGCGCGGCAGCTTCCTTCGCATCCCTGAGGCTGACGGAAGTGTCGGTGTAGATGGTGTACCGGAGTGCCGCGGGCTGCGGGCCGGCCAGGCGCTTCGGGCGCACGATGTCGGCCGTGAGCGTTGCGCCATCCTTCGTCTTGATGAGCACGCCGCGATCGATGACGAACCGCTTCGCGTCGTCCACGGCGATGGCCTCTTCGACCGCCGGCGCCAGGCTCTCCAGCGCCTGCATGACGGCGTGCCACCGAAGCGCGTCGACGAGCTGCTCGGGAGTGATCGTGCGTCTGCCCTTGAGCGTCTGGAGCTGTCTTTCGAAGTTGGCGCGGGCGGCGGTGGGCGGAGCTAGCAGGTTCCAGGCGGAATCCGCGGCCACGCGATCGCTGAAGCTCGCGAATTTCTGCTCGAGGACTTTCTTCAGCGCCTCGGCATACGGGATGCCTTCCCGCGCCTCGAGCAGTTTCGCTCTCGCGTTCAGCTCTGGTCGCAGGAACGGCTCGACAGTCTGCTCGGCCGGAGGGGAGGGCCGCAGCCTGTTCCACTCATCCAGCGTCGCGAGCGCCTGCTCGAACTGCCCGGACGCAAGCTGAAAGCGGAACTGATACTCCAGCCGAAGCAGCGGGTCGGCTGGCAGTTGCGTCAGTGCCTGGCGAGCGAGTTCAGGAATCGCGCGTTCGAGGGCGCTGAGGTCGGAAACGGCCGGCTCCGGAACGGTGAGCTCCTGGCTCCATGCCGGCGCCGCGATCGACACGAGGAGGGCAGCCAATACCTTCAGGCTTCGCATTCGAGTTGTCCTTTCTTGTCCCGCCGACCTGCGCGACGGCGGGGATGATAGCCATTCGCACGGATGCTGAGAGCACGCCGTCAGTCGCATCGTTGAAAGCGGCCCGATCCGCGGTGCGCGGTATCGGATTCCGGCACGCCGCGCCTTGTCCGAGATGTGGGCCGACTCGACTTCGGCGGCCGAACGCGCAGCGCGCGGGGGTATAAACCCGTCGGTGGAGACAGTAGAGCGGCCAACGAGTCGCCCGAGGGGGAAGCTGGTGGTGAAGCTGAGAATCTTCGCGCGCATCTCGTGCGCGGTCGCGGTGGGCGCATTGACGCTCGCCACCGGTTCCGCCGGCGCCGCGAGCTCTCCCGCTGCCGTGGATGGCAGGCGCCTGGAACAGGCGGATCGCGAGCCCGGCCAGTGGCTCGCCCTCGGCCGCACCACCGACGAACAGCGCTTCAGCCCCCTCACGCAGATCAATCGCGAGAACGTCGGCAAGCTCGGCCTTGCTTGGTTCGCGGACTTCGACACGAACCGGGGCCAGGAGGCTACGCCTCTCTTCATCGACGGCGTCATCTATGTTTCCACCGCCTGGAGCAAGGTGAAAGCGTACGACGCGCGCACCGGCAAGCTGCTGTGGGCCTTCGATCCGAAGGTGCCCGGCGAATTCGCCGGCCGCGGTTGCTGCGACGTCGTGAATCGCGGCATCGCTGCCTGGAAGGGGCGGATATACGTCGGCAGCTACGACGGGCACCTGATCGCGCTCGATGCGAAAGACGGCAAGGTGGTGTGGAAGATCCTCGCGGTCGATCACGACAAGCCCGTGACGAGCACCGGCGCGCCGCGCATCTTCAACGGCAAGGTGCTCATCGGCAACGCGGGGAGCGAGTTCGGCACGCGCGGCTACATCTCCGCGTACGACGCCGAGAACGGCAAGCTCCTCTGGCGCTTCTACACGATCCCGGGCAACCCGGCCGATCCCGCCGAACAGCCCATCATGAAGACCGCCGCGAAGACGTGGAACGGCAACTGGTGGGAGCTTGGCGGCGGCGGCACGGTGTGGGACGGCATCGTGTTCGACACGAAGCTGAATCTCGTCTACTTCGGCACCGGCAACGGCACTCCCTGGAATCGTGCGTATCGAGGGAGCGGCGGCGGCGACAACCTGTTCGTCGCTTCGATCATCGCGGTGAATGCGGATACGGGCGCCTATGTTTGGCACCACCAGCAGGCGCCGGGCGATGCGTGGGACTACGACGCCACTTCGCCGCTCATGCTTGCGGACCTGAAGATCGGCGGCAAGCAGCGCCGCGTGCTCATGCATGCATCCAAGACCGGGTTCTTCTACGTGTACGACGCGAAGACCGGCAAGGTGATCTCGGCGAACAACTACGTGAAGACCACATGGGCGACAGGCATCGATCTCAAAACCGGCAGACCGATGGTGAATCCGGACGCGCGCTACGACGTGACCGGCAAGGCCGCTCTCGTGCAGCCGGGCGGGCAGGGCGCCCACTCGTGGCACCCGATGTCATACAGTCCGCAAACAGGTCTCGTGTACTTCTCCGGCATCGAGACGTCCACCGCGTTCAAGAGCGCCACGAACTTCAAGCCACAGCCCATGGGGGCGAACACCGGCCTTTCGTTTCCCGTGGCGCCGGAGGAGCTAAAGGGCCAGACCGGTCCGGCGCGTTCGGAGTCGCGCCTCATCGCGTGGGATCCGGTGGCGAACCGGGAAGCCTGGCGATCGCAGGTTCTGGGCACGATCGGCGGTGGGACGCTCGCGACCGCGGGCGGGCTCGTGTTCCAGGGGACCAATCCCGGTCGGTTCGTCGCGTACGACGCCGCGAACGGCAAGGAGCTCTGGTCGATGGATGCGCAGACAGGTGTCGTGGCCGCCGCATCGTCGTTCGAGCTGGATGGCGAACAGTATGTCGCGGTCGAAGCGGGGTATGGGCTGGCTTCGTACGGCCGCAGCAACTACTCGCGGCTGCTCGTCTTCAAACTCGGCGGCACCGCATCGCTGCCGCCGGCTCCGCCGCCGCCACCGGCTCCGGTGCTGAATCCTCCGCCGTCCACCGCTTCGGCGGAAACGATCGACATCGGCCGGCAGCGCTTTCAGTCCAATTGCGCGATGTGCCATGAGCCGCCGGCCGCGAATCGCAGCGTGTTCCCGGACCTCCGGTATTCGCCGATGATCAATACGCCCGAAGCTTTCAATGCCGTCGTCATGGATGGGGCGCTTCAGGCGAACGGCATGGCGTCGTTCCGGGACCGACTTTCGGCGGATGAGATCCAGTCTATTCGCGCGTACATCATCGATCGTGCGCATCAGGCGAAGAACGCGCCGCCGAACTCGCGCCGCTGATGCGTGCACTGCGACCGGCCACGTTCACGGTTTCCGCCTCGCGTAGCACGCACTCGCGAAGTTATCAATAACGAAACACTGCGCGAAGCAGACGAAAGACCACCTGTCTTGTCTTCTCCGACCATGCTCCGCGCATGCGGAAAGTTGCTCGTCCCTGAAGACAGGGTTTCCGCATCGAATCCGCTTGCGCTCGTCAACGAAACGGAGGCAGCATCCACGCATCGCACGTCGAAGCATCGGCGTGCCCAAGAACTAACTTCAGGGGAGATCACCGCATGAAACGCCTTGGGAAGGGCCTGCTCGTCATGAGCGCGGTCGCGATCGTTTCCGCGCCGACGCTTGCACCGGCGGCCGATGGAGCTCGACTCGAACGCATCCGCCAGCTGCTCGATTCGAGCCGGACGAGCGTGCGGCTGGGGAATGCGAAGCACACCCTGAATCGGGATCGGCGCGCGGGCAAGCGCGTGACCGTCGTCGTGGAGATGTCCGGGGACTCTGTTGCTTCAGCAAGAGCGCGAGTCGAGGACCACCAGATCACCAGCGAGCAGAAGACGGCCATCCGGCAGGCCGCGGCTCGCGAGCATGCGTCGGTGGAGCCGTCCATCGCGGCTCACGGCGGGCGCGTGCTCAAGCGGTTCAGCCACGCCATCAACGGCGTGAAGATCGACATCGACGAGTCGCAGGTGGAGGGCCTGCGTAGCGCGCCCGGCGTCGTCGCTGTGCGCAAGGTGCGCACGTATCGCAAGCACAACGTGCGGGGCGTGCCGTTCGTCGGCGCGCCGCTCGCGTGGCAAGGGTCGCCGCAGTTCCGCGGCGAAGGCCAGAAGATCGCCATCATCGATTCGGGCATCGACTACACGCACGCGAACTTCGGCGGTCCGGGAACCGTCGAGGCGTACGAGGCGGCGAATGCCACGGATACGGGCCCGGCCAATCCCCTGTGGTTCGGGCCGAAAGCGCCCAAGGTGAAGGGCGGCATCGACCTCGTGGGTGACGCCTATAACGCGGACTCGGACGATCCTGCCGAGAACACCCCGAAGCCGGATCCGAATCCGCTCGATTGCGACGGGCACGGCAGCCACGTCGCCGGCACCGCGGCGGGCTTCGGTGTGGCGGCGGACGGCCGCACGTACAAGGGGCCGTATACGGCGTCCGCGATCAAGCCGGAGAAGTTCCTCATCGGGCCTGGCGTTGCGCCGAAGGCGGACATCTACGCGATCCGCGTGTTCGGCTGCGACGGTTCGACGAGCGTCGTCGTCGATGCCATCGAGTGGGCGGTCGAGAATGACGTCGACGTCATCAACCTCTCGCTCGGTTCGGATTACGGCACGGCGGACGATGCGGACGCCATCGCGGTGGACCGGGCGGCGAAAGCGGGCATCCTGGTGGCCACGTCGTCTGGGAACTCCGGCCCGATCCCGTACATCACGGGCGCGCCGGGCACTGCGGATTCGGCCATCTCCACGGCGTCCGTGGATGCGAATCCGACGTTCGTCGCCGCGAACATCACGTTCAACAACGGGTCGGTGACGGCCATCAACGCGAATGTCGGTCAGTTGCCCTCCGGGCCGCTGCAGGTGACCGTGCTGCGCACCCCGGGCGGGGCTGTGTCCCTCGGGTGTGACGAGGCGGAGTACGCGGGCGTCGCGGGCAAGCTGGTCGTGACCCTGCGTGGGACATGCGATCGCGTTTTCCGCGCGCAGGCGGGGCAGCGCAACGGCGCAGCCGCCGTCATCATGATCAACAACGCCGAGGCGTATCCGCCGTTCGAAGGTCCCATCGAGGGCGTGACGATTCCGTTCTTCGGCGTTCCGCAGTCCGACGGTCCGCTGGTGGCGGCGGCAACGACGGCGACATCGTTCACGGCGGCCTCCCTGGCGAATCCCGGATTCCGTCGGGCTTCGGATTTCAGCTCGGGCGGTCCGCGGTTCGGGGACAGCGTGCTGAAGCCGAATGTCACGGCGCCGGGCACGTCCGTCTTCTCCACCGGTAACGGGACGGGGAACCAGGGCGTGTACATTTCGGGCACGTCCATGTCCTCGCCGCACACGGCGGGCGTCGCGGCCCTCACGTCGCAGGCGCATCCCAAGTGGAACGAGCGGTCCAAGCGCGGGGCCATCGTGCAGAGCTCGAGCCCGACCGCGCTGCTCGACTACGCGCCGGGCCTCCAGGGCGCCGGGCTCATCCAGGCGCTCGGCGCCACGAGGACGAAGGCCGTCGCGTTCGCCGAGGGCAAGGGCGGCGGGTCGTCCATCTCGTTCGGGTTCGAGGAGTTCACGCGGGACTTCCGGGCCGAGCGCGACGTCACGGTCCGGAATCTGGGCGACACTCCGATCACCTTCCGGGTGACTTCGACGCCGCGCGGCGGCTCGCCGCATACGCTGCGCCTCAGCACCTCCATGCTGACCATCGGGCCGCGCAGGGATGCGAAGTTCGAAGTGACGCTGCGAGTCCCGGTGGAGACTGTCGGCGCGACTCACGATGAGGAGCTGAATCCGCTGTTCCCAGAGGTGGCGGGCTACGTCTCGCTGACGCCGGTCAGTTCTTCCATGAACGGCGGCGTGACGCTCACCTTGCCTTACTACCTCGTGCCGCGCGCGCGTTCGAACGTGGCGGCGGTGCTGGCTGGCAAGCTCGAACCGAAGCAGACGAAAACGAAGCCGAAGTCGAAGTCGAAATCCAAGACGCCGATGCAGGCGCAGCCGCGCGTGCTCCTGGGGAACATCCTGGGCGGCATCAGCGGTTCGGCGGACTTCTACAGCCTGGGCTTGCACAGCCCGCGGCGGCAGGGCGTGACGACCTACGATACGCGTGCCGTCGGCGTGCAGAGCCTTGACGTTGGCTTGCCGGACGACCGCATCCTCGTCTTCGCCATCAACACGTTCGACCGCTTCTCGTCGCCCGAGCTGGCGTTGTTCGACTTCTTCGTCGACGTGAACAACGACGGCGCGCCGGATTTCGAGCTGGCGGCCGCGGATGAGGGGCTGCTGACGGGGCAGGGGTTCTTCACAGGCGTGTTCGCCCTGGCGATCTTCGATCTGAAGACGGATGAGGGCTTCATCGCCTCGACCGCCGATGCGCCCACGGATGGTTCCACGGTCCTGCTGCCGCTGCTCGCGAGCTGGATCGGCGCGACGCCTGGCAATCCGCGCTTCAGCTACACGATGACTGCGGTGAACCTGATCGACGGCACCGAAGCGACGATGCCGGGCCGCGGCAAGTTCAACGCCTTCACGCCTTCCATCACCACGGCGGAGACCTTCACGGTCATCGACCGGAACAAGGCTGCGGTCGTGCCGGTGACGGTGGATCCGACCGAGTGGAAGAAGACTCCGGCGCTCGGCCTCATGGTGGTGAGCATCGACAACAAGTCCGGCGACGATCAGGCGATCCTGTTGCCGGCGAAGTAAAGAGCAAGGTAGAGACAAAGAACAAAGGGGATATTCCCGCCCGGGAGACTGGCCGCGAGGCCCGTCCCCGGGCGTTTCTTTTTATGGCGTCTGGCGCGTCTGTGGCTCCTAGCGCGCCCACAGACTTTCGGACCGTGCCGTTGCCGTGGAGTCTTCCCGGGCGGAGAGGTAGAACGGGCCGAAGTGGACACGCTCCGGCCGGTCCAGATCGGTGATGCCGATCCGCACCCTCGGCCCGCTCTGTGCGAAGAGACTCGAAACGTAGAACAGGCTGCTTTCCTTCTTCCGGGGGCGCGGATTCGCGAAGAACAGCACGCCCTGGTAGGTATCGTTCGGCAGCAGCACCATCTCCTTGAAGGAGGCGTTGTCGAAGAAGGCTGCGACGCTCTCGCGCGTCTTGTCCCGCATGAACCAGCGCTGGTCCGTCGCCGTTGTCGTGACCACCTTCACGGGCAGCGGATCCACGATGTCGCGCCCGGTGAGCACCATCACGTCTGCCGGCTTGACGACGACGCGGCGATCGCTGCGATTGGAAACGACGACGAGGATCGGCACGATCCCCGCCTTGACGAGATCCGCGCCGAAATAGCGCCTGGCGCGCGCGGCACTCCGGATCTCGTCGATGGCGATCGTGACGCCATCCCGGGTTTGAGAAAGGGGGAACATGTCGGCCTCTCTCTCGGGAATCTGCACGACCTGGTAGGGCGTTGCGCAGCCCGCGAGCAGAGCGGTGAGCAGGATCGAAGCGCATGGACGTGACATGGCCGTATCCTCTTCCGCGCCGGGATCGGACTCCTCATCCCTCTGGAGCCGACGCGCGGTATCCCTCGGCGCGTTGTGCGCCCGATTGTCCTGCCGCGGCTCGCCGCCTTCAAGGAAGTTACGCGGCCCAGTTACTGGCGACGCTGACGGCTGTCGTGGCTGGCCCTGGGTGCCGCCTCTCCGGCGTCGCCTCTGCGACCGGAGTCCGAAGTCGTACTTCTACTTACGACAGCCTCCGTCACACGCACGCTTTCTGAGACAGTCTCGGCATTCGCCCGCCGGGGCCGCCGGGACAATGCGCCGCACCGATGAGCCCGAAGACCTTGCGCGCACTGATCCCCTTTTTCGTTTCGATGGCCGCCATGGGCGCCGCCCGGGCCCAGGAACTGGCCGACCTCGATCTCGAAACATTGATGGACATGGAGGTGAACGTCACTTCCGTGTCGAAGAAATCCGCGCGCTTGGTGGACTCCGCTGCGGCGGTCACCGTCATCACACGGGACGACCTGCGGCGCCTCGGTGTCACGGAGCTTCCGGAAGCCCTGCGCACGGTCCCCGGGCTCGATGTCGCGCGGATCGACGGGAACATCTGGGCGATCAGCTCGCGCGGCTTCAATCAACAGTACGCGAACAAGCTCCTCGTCCTGGTGGATGGCCGTTCCGTCTTCACGCCTGCGTTCGGCGGCGTGTACTGGGACGTGCAGGATCTCCTCCTTGAGGACGTGGATCGCATCGAAGTGATCCGCGGACCGGGGGCGACGCTGTGGGGCTCCAATGCCGTGAATGGCGTCATCAACATCACGACCCGTTCCGCTCGTGACACGCAGGGCGGGCTCGTGACGACGGCAGTCGGCAGCGAGTCCGCGGAGGTGCTGGGGCTCAGGTACGGAGACCAGCTCTCCGACACTGCCCATTACCGCACCTACGCGAAGCTCTCCAACAGTGACGGGCTCGCAAAGGCGGCAGACGGAACCGACATCAGCGACGGAAGCCGCTCCTACCGAGCTGGTTTCCGCAGCGATTGGAGCAGGGCGAGCAACGAGACCCTGACCTTCCTGGCAGACGGCTACCTCTCCGAGCAGGAGGAGCGCATAGCGCTTCCGCTGTACACAGCGCCGTTCAGCGATTCCTTCGAGAAGGAGAAGACACAGACAGGCGCGAGCCTGCTCGGCCGCTGGACGCGGGCACATTCCGAGAGCTCGCATTCGTCGCTGCAAGCCTACGTTGAGCACTCCCGCCATGAAGCGAACTTGACGGTCGAGCAGCGGGACACCTTCGACGTCCAATGGGAACATCGCTTCCGGGCAGCTGCTGCTCATGACGTCATCTGGGGCATCGGCTACCGGTTCTCGAAAGACGGTTTCAACACGACCTCTCTCGTGCAGTGGTTCCCGACGAGCCGCGGCCTGAACCTGGTCACGATGTTCGCGCAGGACGAGGTGGCACTTGCGGAACGCGTGAGCCTGACACTGGGCTCGAAGTTCGAACACAGCGACTACACAGGGTTGGAAGTTCAGCCCAGCGTCAGTCTTCGGTGGACGCCTCGGGAGCGACAGATGGCGTGGGCATCTATCTCACGCGCGGTCAGTACGCCAACGCGCCTCTTCCGGGGCACGCGGGTCGTCTACAGCACGTTCCAGCCGTCGCCCTCCAGTCCTGTCGTCGAGCTCGTTGCAACCGGCAGCGACGATGTGGATTCGGAGAGCGTGGTCGCCTACGAGCTCGGGTATCGCTTCGACACGTCTGCGAAGCTGTCCGTGGATGTCGCGACGTTCTATAACAACTACAAGGACGTCACGGTCGCTATCCCGTCGTCGCAGTACCTCGTACTGACTCCGGTACCGCATGTCGTTGCCGAACGCGCGTGGACCAACGCCACGAATGGGAACACGTATGGTGTCGAGACCTCCATGCAGTGGCAGCCGATCGGCGGTTGGCGCCTGACTGCCGCCTACAGCTACTTGAAAATGCACCTGCACTGGGACGATGGGTATTACGCCAGGAGCAGCCCCTCTCAACAGGCAAGCCTGCGTTCTTACGTGAACCTGCCGGGAGGCCTGCAGCTGAACACTGCGGCTTACTACGTGGACCGTCTCGAGTCAGTTATCGGCGCCGGCACCTTCAGGGTTCCAGCCTATGTTCGACTCGACACTGGACTCACGTGGAGCCCGCGCGCGTCTGTCCAGATCGGCATCTGGGGTCAGAACCTACTGGACTCGCGTCACGTGGAATACACGAGGTACGAGTCGAACGTGGTGACCGAAGTCCCCCGCACGGTTCTCCTTCGCGCGAACTGGCAGTTCTGAGGCTCTCCATGGACGGATCACGCGATCGGCAGCACGAATGCCGCGATTCGTCCTGGCAGCTCGCGCGCCACTCGCTCGATGTCCTCTTCGCGCACGCCCGTTTCCGCAAGCACTGCGGGATCGAGGGAAGCGGCTGCCGGCTCGAGTGGAAAGGTCTGACCTTCCATCACGCTGATGTGGTTACCCAGATAGACGAACGCCGTGAGCGTCCTGTGCTCCTCGGGTGCCTCAAGCGGGTAGTGGTGGTGGCTCGCGGACGCCGTGAGCGACGCAGGCAGCTGCCAATTCTCGAACAACACCGCTGCGCATCGTTCCTGCGTGGTCGACACGCACTGGGACTGGAGCTCTCGCAAGTCCTCCCGGGGATTCTTGCGCAAGGCTTCGATCATGCGACGGAGACCCTCCGGATCGACGCGGGCCTGGATGATGGCGCCGAGATCATGCAGCAGTCCCGCGATGAACGCTTCGGCGGCGATCTGCGGGCGGCGAAGCCGTGCAAGCTGCTCCGCAGACAGCGCGGCGGTGACGCTGTGGCGAACCAGTGCACTCGGGTCCAGCAGCCCGGTTTCGCCTCGCATCGGTACCGCGCGATCCAGGCAGGCGGCTGCTGCAATGCCCCGAACCGCATCGACGCCCATGAGGGTGACCGCACGGTCGATCGTGTCGATATGACGCGGGCGTCCATAGAAAGAGGAGTTCGCCACCTTCAACACTCGTGCGGCGATGCCTGGGTCGGCGACTACGAGTCCGCTGACTTCGCGCAGACCGAGGTGCGGATTGCACAGGGCGGAGAGCAGGCGATGTGCCGCGCCGGGACCGCCTCCCAGCATTCCGAGTGCCGTGGCGGCACTGAGGATGCGCGCTGCATCGGCGTCATGAGCTAAGTCCACGACGCCTCTCTATTCGAATCTCGATGGATCACTGTAGCTAAGGCAATGACTGCCGATATGGTAAGGATGAACACGGTTGCGGGTTCCGGCTCCCCGGATTATGCAAAAACGATCGCCAGCGGTCGCCGGCAAACGCTGCGCGAAACGCTTGCAATCGCGACCGCGACCCTTGCAGCGGCGGTGGCAGGCGTGGTGGGGCTGTGGATAACCTCCTCCGCGACCATCCGCGACAACTACAGCCATTACCTGAAGGGCGTAGCAATCTCCGCTGCGCAGCTGGTCGATCCGGAACTGCACGCCTCGCTTCGCGACCCCGTGCAGCTCAATGGTGAGGAGTATCGCCGGGCTGTTGCACCGCTGCGGCGTATGCGCGCTGCCGTTCCCGACGTCCGATACATCTACACGATCGTCCGCGAGGGCGGGCGAGTGCGGTTCGTCCTCGACGCCGCGGATCCAGGCGACCACGACGGCGACGGCGTGAACGACCAGGCCGGCCTCAGGGAAATCTACGAGGACGGCGACCCGGCGATGCTCGAGGCTCTCGGCAGCGATGGCGTGCCGGGCCATGCTGCAGCCACTGATCGACCCTACTCGGACAAGTGGGGCAGCTTCATGACGGGCTGGGCTCCTTTGTTCGACGAGTCCGGACGGCAGATCGGCGCCCTTGGAGTGGACGTGAACGCGGACGTCTACGTAGCGCGGCTGGAGTCGGCGCGCCGATGGGCGCTGCTCGGGCTGCTGCCTGCGGGCCTTCTGATTGCCGTACTTTGCGTGGCCTTCTACCGGATCCGCGTGAGGTACCTGGAAGCCGCCGACGGTGCTGCGCGAGCCGCGCTGGAGCTTGCAGCGGAGCAGGAGCGCTTGAGCAGCGTCATCGAGGGCACGCTGGTGGGCACCTGGGAGCTCTGCGTTGGTGCCGATAGCAGCGAAAACCGGCTGTTCATCGACGCCAGGTGGGCTGCAATGCTTGGCCGGAGCGTTGACGACCTGAATCCCGTGACGCGCGATGTCCTTATCTCGCTCGTGCATCCCGATGATGTCGGCAAGATGGACGAGACGATCAACACGTTCCTGCAGCACGAGGACAAGCTGCTGGATCTGGACCTGCGGATGCGCCATGCCGAGGGTCGCTGGGTATGGGTCGAGGTGCGAGGCAAGGTGATCGAGCGAGCTGCCGACGGAAGGGCGCTGCGCATGGTCGGTACGCAAATGGATGTGAGCGCTCGTAAGGCCGTGGAAGTCGCGCTCGCTCAGAGCGAGAGCAGCTTCCGCTCGCTGTTCGAGCTGTCGCCTGTGGGTATCTGCCTTGCGGACATGCGCACAGGACGCTTCCTGCAGGTGAACGACGCACTTGTCGCCTCCACCGGATACACGCGCGAGGAACTGCTGGAGCGGACTTACCGGGACATCACGCCGCCTGACTGGCACGAGTTTGAGCGCAGGCAGGTGGCAGTCCTCGAACACAGCACGCATTTCCCCACCTTTGAGAAGGAGTATCAGAGGAAGGACGGAAGCCGCTATCCGGTGCTGATCTCCGGGATGCGCATGCGCGACCTCATGGGGCGCGATGTCGTCTGGGCGATCGTGCAGGATATTTCTGAACGCAAAGCGATGGAGCAGGAGCTTGCGGAGGCCGCGCGCCGCGACAAGCTCACAGGCCTCGCTAACCGGACGCTCTTCCTGGAGTGGCTGCAGACCGCCGTGGATCGGGTGAAGAGCGGGAGCCAGGAGCGTTTCGCCGTGCTCTTCCTGGATTTCGACCGCTTCAAGCTCGTGAACGATGCGATGGGGCACGAGGCGGGCGACGAACTGCTGCGCGAGATCGCTGCCCGGCTGCGCAGCCTGCTGTCGGAGGCTGAGGGGGGAGACTCGCTTCCGGGCAGCAAGCTCATCGCGCGGTTCGGGGGTGACGAGTTCCTCGTGCTGCTGAACGATCTCGAGAACTGCGCGGCGGCGGAGCAGATCGCCGAGCGGCTGCTCAACTCACTCTCGAAGAGCTACTGCGTAAACGGTCGTGACGTGTACTCCACTGCGAGTATCGGCATTGTCACCAGCGAGCAATGCATGGAGAGCGCGGAAGCCGTGGTTCGGAACGCTGACGTGGCCATGTACGAGGCGAAACGCTCGGGACGCGCCTGTGCGGTCGTGTTCAACGAAGCGATGCGTACGCGGCTCACGCGCCACGTGACCATCGAGAGCAATCTGCGAAAAGCGCTTGGGACCAGCGAGATCTCGCTCGTGTACCAGCCGATCGTGGAGCTTGAGACAGGGCGCATGACCTCGGTGGAGGCGCTTGCGCGCTGGCAGCATCCGGTGCTCGGGAACGTTTCGCCGGCGGAGTTCATACCGGTGGCTGAGGAGTCGGGGCTCATTGCGCCGCTGGGGCAGTGGGTGCTGCAGGAGGCGTGCCGGGCATTGGCGGTGTGGCGTCAGGAGAGTCCGACACGGGCGCCTCAATCGATCAGCATCAACATCTCGCGCGCCGAGCTGGCGTTGGGAGACAGGCTGCTCGCGCGGGTTCGATCCGCGCTGGAGGAAACCGGGCTGCCCGCGTCATGCCTGCAGCTGGAGGTGACCGAGCGCGAAGTCATGCGGGACCCGCATACGACGCTGCGGCTGATGCACGCGCTAAGGGATATGGGCGTGCGACTCGCGATGGACGACTTCGGCACGGGCACGTCCTCGCTCGGCTGTCTGCGGGACTATCCGTTCGATGTCATCAAGATCGATCGCTCGTTCGTGCACGACATCTCGGGTAACGCGGACGTGCTCGCGGTGATCCACGCGACGATCACGCTGGTCGAGAACCTCGGCAAGATGAGCGTGGCGGAGGGCGTGGAGAGGCGGGAGCAGGTGGCCGTCCTGCAATCCCTCGGCTGTCACTATGCGCAGGGTTATTTCTTCAGCAAGCCGCTCTCGGAGCAGCAGATGCTGGGGTTCATGTCGGAGAAGGCGGCCGTTCGGATAGCCTGATCGCATAGCACTGACGTTCCCGCGTACCCGCGTCGGCGGCGGGTCACCAGTCGCCGCTTTTGTCCTCCCGTTTCTCTGCTGCTTCAAGCTCGCGAGCGCGCTGTGTTGCTCTGTCCAGCACATCCTGGCTGGGCATGCCGGTGCGGGCGGTGGAGCGCAGCTTCAGGATGCCGCTCACGACAAACGCGACGACGATGATGCCGACGATGATGGCGGTAGTCATGGCGCCCTCCTGATCTGAGGCAGCAATTCCCGTTCCTTTTCAGCCTCACCCGCGGGCTGTTTGCCGGGATCGTGGCCGAAGGCGCGGGGCGGCGCTTCTCCGTTTCGTCACGTGCGTGCGGTTTCCAGTGTCGCACGAATGTGTCATGAATATCGCCGGGCTCCGCATCCACACGAGGCGTGGGGGCGATTTGCGGCGAACTTTCGTGGCGTGCTGTCTCGCGTTGTTGTGTACATCCGTGCGGGCGGACGATGGACGCTATCTCGAGCTCGTCACGCCTGACTTCACCGTAGTGAGCGGCGAAACGGAGGCCCGCACGCGGGAGCTCGCCGTGCAGGTCGGCACGTTTCGCGCCGCGGTTGAGCAGTCGTTTGGTGTGAAGCTCACGCCAGCAATCCCGCTACGGATATACGCCCTCGATGCCCAGGACTGGGAACGTTACGCGCAGCCCCGCGCGGGCGTGGCGGGGTACTTCGTCGCCCAGCCGTTCTCCAGTGATCTGATTTTCGACGCCACGGACACCTCGGGCGGCGCGCACGAGCTCATGTTCCATGAGTACGTGCATTACATCCTCCGGACGTTTTGGGCTGGCGAGGTTCCGGCGTTCCTGGACGAGGGGCTTGCGGAGGTGCTGAGCACTGCAAGGTTCGACAAGAGGGCAGTACGCATCGCGCCCCGGCACGACCACATCCGGTTTCTCAGGCGTAACGAGTGGTTGCCGTTCGAGCGGCTGCTCGCGGTCAAGCGGCACGATCCCGAGTATCTGGATCATGCGCTTGCGCCAGCCTTCTATGCCCAGTCGTGGGCGACCGTTTATTACGCGATGGCGGTGAATCCGGCTTTCGGTGAACGCATGACCGCGTACGTACGTGAGCTCAACGCAGGCGGCTCCAGGGTGAAGGCGGCCGAGCAGCTTATCGGTGCCGTCAGCGCGGAGGCGAACCGGGACATTGCGACGTACATTCGTAAGCGACGAGCCCTCCCGGCCACAAGTCTGCCCGTGGTCCCACCTGCGTCACTGGAGCAGGCGCGCGTTCGACCGCTCTCCACGGAGGAAGCGGAGTTGGCGCTGGGCGAGCTCATGCTTCGGATCGCGGATCGTCCGCGGAAGGCGCAGGTCCGTTTCGAGAAGGTGCTGGAGCGGAGTCCCGACTCGGCGCGCGCCCGAGTCGGTCGCGCCTGGTCGCTTCTTCTGAGTGGCGACCGGAGTGGCGCGGCTTCCGGTTTCGATGCCGTGAACCGCACGGCTGGGGATCTCGATGTACCGACGCGGGTAGCGCTGGCTCGCGGGTTGTTCCAGGTGGCCGCGGCGGAAAGCCAGGAGTCGGACCATCCGACGCCCGTCAACCGCGAGCGCCTCGCGGCAGCCCGGAGGTTCTTCGGGAGCGCGCTCGACGACGAGACCAATCGGCTTGAAGCGGTGAACGGGTTCGTGCTCACCTGCCTGGCACTTGAGGATTACCCGGACGGATTGGTCGAGCTTGCGCAGGATGCGTACCGGGTTGCGCCCCGAAGCTCGGTGCTCGCCGTGGCCCTGGCTCTCTTGCACGAGCTCGCGGGCGAGAAGACCGCCGCGCGCAGGTACTGGGAAGAGGCGGCGCGCAGCTCCCACACAGAGCCGATGCGCGCACGAGTGCGGCAGGCCCTGGAAGAATCCTCCGCGGACTAGAGAGCCCGACGAGGGCAGCCATGCAGTCCCGCGCGCAGCACCTGGTTCGCTCAGCTTTGGGGGGCCAGCGCTCGGCCGTCCCCCCCCAGGCGCGATCCCGTCCCGTGCGCGCGCGCTATCGCTTTACGGCGCGGGTGAGGATCTCCTCCACCGCGAGATTCCACTCCGGCTCGCCGTCGAACACGGTGCCGTACTTCCCGCTGCGCAGATTCTGGGCGGCCATCGAGTAGGCCGCCGTGCTGAGCGGCAGGTAACGCACGTCTTCGATCAGCCCGCGCCCGTGCTCGAGAAAGAACTCCATGAACGTACGAACTTCCGGGCGGCTCGCCGACCGAGCATTGACGTAGATGAACAGCGGCCGCGACAGCGGCGCATAGGTTCGGTTGGCGACGTTCTCGAGCGCAGGTGGTACGGGCCCCGCGCCGGAGTCGATGGGAACCGCCTTCAGGCGATTGGCATGTGTCGCGTAGTACGCGTACGGCAGATACCCGAGGGCGTACGGATTCGTGGAGATGCTGTGCGCGATGACGTTGTCGTCGTCACTGCGCGCATAGTCGCTGCGACTCGATCCCCGAGCCCCCACGATCACCTCAGTGAAGTAGTCGAAAGTGCCCGAATCACCATCCGGCCCAACCAGCATGAGCGGCTCGTGTGGCCAGCTGGGGTCGACGTCGCTCCAGCGCACGATCCGGCCCTGCGCGGCTGGCTCCCAGATCCGCTTGAGGTCCGCGACGGTAAGCGACTTCACCCACGTGTTCTTCGGGCTCACCGCCACCGTCAGCGCGTCGAAGGCAACCGGCAGCTCAACGTACTGCACGCCGCTCGCCTTGCAGACCTGTATCTCAGACTTGAGGATCGGCCGGGACGCGTCCTGCAGATCCGTTTCGCCCCGGCAGAACTTCCGGAACCCGCCCGTCGTGCCGGAAATTCCGACAGTGATCCGAGCCATCCCGCGCTGACGCACCTGAAACGCGCGCGCCACCGCTTCGGTAACGGGAAACACGGTACTTGAGCCGTCCACGCGAACGAGCGCCTGCGCCCGCGCGCCGCTGGTCGCGGCGATCAGCACGCCGACACACAACAGCAGCGAGGCGAAGGCGCTTCGCGTCACTCGAAGTCCCGATCAGAAGTTCACGGTAAGGGATGCCGAGAAGGTCGTGCCAACGTCGTATCGGTTGTAGTACACGACATTTCCTCCACGCTCCTGGAACTCCCTGTATCCGCGGCCGAAGATGTTCCGCACTTCCAGCTTCCCTTCCATGTCGTGGCTGAAGAGCGAGAAGCCCTCGCGCGCCACGAAGTCCACGCGGAGCCCCGGAGACTCGAAGATGTCCGGCAGCCCCGAAGGACCACGGCTCGTCACACGGTCGCTCGCGTAGGAGAGCAGAAGGGTCTGCTGTGAAAGCCGGCCGGTATCCTCGAGACCGAGCTGCAGGTTGACAAGATGGTCCGACTGGCCGGTCAGCTGGCTTCCATCCGTGAAGAAGTTTCGCGCCGGCTGCGTCGTCGTGCCGAAGACGCTGACCGTATCGTTCTCGCCGACCTTGATGTCGGAAGTCGTGTATGTGTAATTGCCGATCACAACCGCGCGTCGTGAGGCCAGGAATCCGCCATCGCCTGCCGCATCGAGATCGAAGTACTTTGTCGCTTCGATCTCAGCGCCGTAAAGCGTGGCTTCCGGCGCGTTCGCGTAGCTCGTTACCGGCGTGTTGTCGTTGAAGCCCGTGAATGCCTCGATCGGCCTGTCGATCTTCTTGTAGAAACCGGCGAACGAGAAGCGCTGCTCCGGCGCGATGTACCACTCGTACCGCGCCTCCGCGTTGATGAATTCGCTGTCCACGAGCAGTGGGTTGCCGCGGTATTGGCGGTTCGTGTCGGGGTCGAAGTACGTCTGGAACATCAGCTCGCGGAACTGCGGCCGCGCGATGGTCTTGGAGGCGTTGAAGCGCACCTGCATGTCGTCCCGGAATCGGTACGTGACCGTCGCGGAGGGCAGCACGTAGCTGTTGTCGAGACTGGTGGACGCGCCGGAGTTCGTGAGGGTGTTGAACACCTGGAGCGGCCGGACGTCCTGTTCGCCGCGCTCGTAGCGAGCGCCAACGCTGACTTCCAGCGCGTCCGTCACATCCGACTGGAGCTGAAGGTAGCCAGCGTTCGTGCGCAATTGCGCGGTGAAGGCGGGGTCCGTCTCCGTGGTTTCGATCAGGCCGATGCCGAAGGTGTCGATCACCTGGGCGCTGAGAAGAAAGTCCGGGCGCAACATCGCGACTCCGCTCGGGAAGCTGGACGGCGCGACGATCTGGAACTCCCTGCGCGTGGAGTCGCGCTCGGTATTAGTGAAGTCGTAGCCCACCGTCATCGTGAGCCTCGAGAAGATCTCAGTCGTCACGTCCATGCCCGCAGATCTGAGAGTCTCGTCGAGATCCGCGAAGGCGGCTCTCGCGTAGCCGGTGTTGCCGTTGTCCAGGCGGTTGATGAAGTACGCGCCGGTGGGACTCGCGGCCTGGTTCGTGCGGACGTAGCCGATGTCGAGCTCGAACGGCGCCTCGCGCTTGGATTTCGAGTACGACGCGCGCGCGCCGATGGTCACGGGATCCAGCTTGAACTCGCCCGTCAGCTGCGTGCTCATCAGCTGGCGCTCGTACCAGCCGGTGCTCTGATCGATGAAGTCCGCGCCGGGGCGCTGGTTGTTCTGATGGCCTTCCGCGAGGCTCGTGCGCTTCAGGGTGTCGTGGATGTAGAGGTTGGTCCAGCGCAGCTTGTTGCCGTCGCCGAATTCGTAGCCGAGACCGACGAGTCCGTTCGTGACCGCGCTGTTGCCGGTGGTCACGCGGTGGTAGTCCTTGTCGATCACGGAGAGATCGAAGCTTCCGGGGCTCTGCTCGAGGTTATCGCTCGTCCGCCACTTGTTGCTGACGCCGGCCGTGGCGATGAAGCCGAGCTCGGAATCGCCGATCATCCAGGAGTTGCCGCCCGAGAGCGTGCCGGAGAAGTTGGCGGGAGAACCGCTCGATCGCTGGATGACGCCGTTGTCCGCGTTCACCAGATGTTTCGCGATCTCGCCCGAGCTTACGGCACCGGAGCTGATGCGCTCGCCGCTCGAAAAGAAGGCCTTGAGGGCGGGGGGCAGATTGCGGCTGCCGCCGTCGAAGCCGAAGAAGTCGGAGTCGCCGCCACCGTGGTGGGTGTAGGCGAGATGGCCGGTGGTTTCGGTGTCCGCGGAGGATCCGAGATTCAGGCTGAAGAAGGGCGTCTTCGGAACGGCGAGCGTCGTGAGGTTGATGACGCCGCCTCCGAACTCGCCGGTGAAATTGGGGGAGTACGTCTTCTGAACCAGCGAGGACGCGACGACGTCCGTGGGGAAAAGATCGAGCGGAACCGCGCGACGCAGGGGTTCGGGACTCGGGAGCGGGGAGCCGTTAAGCAGGGCGAGGGAGTAGCGATCGCCGAGACCGCGGACGTACACGAAACCGTTGCCCACCACGCTCAGACCGGTCACGCGGCTCAGGGCACCAGCGATGTCGCCTTCGCCGGTTCGCGCGATGTCCTCATTCGAGAGAACGGAGATCACCTCGGACGTGGATCGCTGGATGTTTCGATCGCGGGTGCCGGTGATGACGACGCCCGGCATCGCGATGTCCACCGGCTCATCCGGGCCGACGGCGCTCGAGTCTGCGAGGCGGGTTCCGGGGGCGCTCGTGGTGGAGACGCTGGTGTCCGGTGCGTGCGGATCAGCGGTGCTCTCTTCCGCCGCACTACTGTTGGCCGCGCTCCCCTCGGTCGGGGAGGCCGCTCCGGGCGCGGTCTGTGCGAGTGTGGCCTGCGCGGAGAACGCAGTTGCGAGCAGCATGCCCCAGGTAAATGGCTTCGCCATGTATCTTCCTCTTCTGTTTTCGAGTCCGTCGCGGCGGATCGCGATCGGAAAGTCGCGACCCGCCGTGGAGAGCCCAACCGCTTACTGGGCGAGTGACGGAAGTGACGTGCAGGCCGTGCTGGTGGTACCGAAGTTCGCGGTCGAGGAGTTGCAGGTCCAACCCTCGTACCACGTGTCGTTCGCATCCCTCACGGCACCCACGTAATTCGTCGTATCGAATGCCGCATCGAGTGTCTTCGGATCGGCAGCAACGACCGCCGCCTCGTTCGCACCGTTCACGAACGTGCTGGTCAGCGTCGCCGTGAACGTCGAGCTGTTGTTGGCACCGGCGTTGAACACGCCCGCCACCTGATCCGCCGTGACACCGCTCGAACCGACAAACGCCGGTGAAGCACACTGCATGGCTACGGACTGGAACACCGGCGGACCGAGCTTCTCGGCCGCAGCGTCTGCCGTCAGGATGTTCGCGCCGTTGAGTCGAAGGCACGCCATCGGGCTCGTCACCACGCCGTTCACGAGAGTGGCATCGGCCTTGCCACGGAAGAGCATCGCGGCGTTATTGGCAGTTGCCGGGTTCTTGTGGACGAACGTGAAGTTCGCGAGCTTCATGTTCGTGCGCGGAGCCTGATCTTCGAGCGCATTCGCAGAATCGAGCTCGATGATCGAGTCCGCCGCGCCAGAGGTCTTCTGAACGGCGATCACGTACTGGATCGTGCCCTGATAGCCGGTGTCGACGTCGATGGTGTCATCGTCCGCGCCGGTGATCACAAGGTGACGCATGTGCGCGCGGCCGCCGAAGTTCTCGAAACCGTCGTCCGAGCTGTTGTGAGACTGGAAGTGATCGATCTTCGTGCCGCTGCCGACGCCACCGAGCGTGAGGGACTGCAGCTCGCTGTTTCCGGAGAGCACGTAGCCGGAGTAGCGGATCTGCACGTAATCGATGGTGCCGCTGTTGTCATCAGGAGTCGCGCCACCGAAGTAGGCCGGATCCACGGCGCCTTCGGTCTGGCGCTCGCACGTCACGCTGCCCGGAGGCGCGGTGGGCGCGACCGTGCAGTCAGTAGTCGGCGCGCGGCCGAGCAGCACTACGCCGCCCCACTGGCCCTGCGATTCATCCGTCGCGAGGCCGAGCACGTTGTCACGGCTCGTAAACACGATCGGCTGAGTAGCGGTGCCGACCGCCTGGATTCGATTGCCGCGATTCACGGCGAGCCACGACGTGCCGGTCTGCGCAAAGATCACGACACCGGGGCGAATGGTCAGCACCACCGGCGCGTCCGCGGTCGGCGCAGCTCCGCGATCGAGGCCGACGTCGACGCGACCGTTCAGCGCATAAAGCAGCCCGGGCAGGCGCTCGAGCGTGACGCTCGCCGTGAATCGTGACGGCAGCGTGCAGACGCGATACGTCCCCGTGGGGCCTGTGATGGTTCCTGCATCTGTAAGCCCGGCAGGATCTGCAATGGTCGGGCAACCAGCCGCGGGCGTGACGAGGGAAGGATTCTGCGTCGGCGGGTCCGGCTGCGGGTTCTGCGGAGGAGGGTTGTTGATCGTGACGTTGCCTGCCGAGCCCGGCGAATCGATCTCGTCCGCTCCACAACCGGCGAGGGCCGCCGCGACAAGACCTGCAACCATCCACCGTACCGTTCTCATCTCTGCTTTTCTCCGCACTACGTTTTGGGTGACGCGGAGTTTGAGCAGGGTGTGTTGCAGTTCCGTTGCAAACGCCCCGTGACATCGTCGCGCGATCGTCCGGCGCACGCCGAAACATCGCTGCAACACTGACGCAATAGCGCCAGCGAGCGCCGCGCGACGTAATGTGACAGTTTGATGTCAGACGGGAAGAGAACGAGCGATGCGCGATCGCGGCGGGCGGCAGCCAGTGCGGCTGCCGCCCCTGTCGTGTGTGCCGAGCATGTTCGACAGCTTGGAGGTGAAAGTCCTCTACCCAACCTGATGGAGGTGAAGGGTTAGCGAAGCGCAAGGGCGTCGCCGCGAGGCGGGGTCTGAAAGAAGCGTGGAG